>ERZ1026852.909-NODE-909-length-16971-cov-5.980137_pt1 | contig 16971 bp, 9 predicted proteins | sample MGYA00380156_ERZ1026852 | MGnify/ENA primary metagenome ERZ1026852 (study PRJEB33269, sample SAMEA4719792) | human gut metagenome | biome: human-associated habitat; feature: organic feature; material: feces | place: Cameroon | collected 2013-10 ...
TAAGAGACAGGGTAACACCTACTGTACGCACGGCAGCATTGGCCCCGGTCTGCATATCCACGTCAGAATCACCGACATACATCACCTCGTCAATCTTGATGTCAGGCCTTTCCGCCATAATCTGATGGACGATTGCCGGATCCGGTTTGATAGGCTGTCCCTCACGCTGCCCCAGAATCTTGAGGAACTTGACATCGCCGAAGAAATGGCGGATAAGTTTCTCGGCTCCCTCCTGATATTTGTTTGAGGCCAATGCCGGGATGACGCCCGCCCCTGTTATCTTATGGAGCATGTCAATGATTCCCGGATAGGGGAGTGTATCGTCACACATGTGTGCGTCATAGTATCCCAAGAAAAGTTCAGCCATCCTCTTGACTGTATCCTCAGTCGCCTTTCCCTCAGGGACGGCACCTCTGAAAAGATTGTAGATGCCCCTTCCGCACAATTTATAATAGTCATTGATGGGCCTTTCAGGAAAACCGCACTCTCTCAAGGCGAAATTCGTCGCGTGCCCCAGGTCCTTGACCGTGTCCAGAAGAGTACCGTCAAGGTCGAAAATTACAAGTTTTGTCATTTCTATATGAATTTTTCAGCAGGCTCTGCCGCTGTCTTTTTGCTTACGTTCACCATAACTATCGTATCCGTCTTTTCCTTGTTCAGAACCAGTTTTATCGGACATCCGCCCATTTCAGGAGACTCTCCAGAGGTGGCCTTGCATGCGATAATGAACTCTGACACAGGTGCCTCGATATACTTTACGATAGCACGCTTGAGAGGTCTTGCGCCATAGGCCGGGTCGAATCCCGCCTCCGCCACGAAGTTCTTTACGGAAGCAGGAACCGTGATAGGATAACCTGCCTCGGCCGACCTCTTTTTCAGATCCCTCAGCTCGATGTCCACAATCCTTGTCATGTCTTCCTTTCCGAGTTCGTGGAAGAATATCTTTTCATCCACCCTGTTCATGAACTCAGGAGGAAAGACCTTGCGGACCGCCTTTTCCAGCACCATCTGTCTATTGGTCTCCACTTTGCGCCCCGCTGTGCTGAAACCGATACCTCTTCCGTATTCCTGGATGTCACGGCTTCCCACATTGGAGGTCATTATGATGATTGTGTTCTTGAAACTTACAGTGCGTCCCTCGCTGTCCGTGAGACGTCCGTCATCCATCACCTGCAGCAGAATGTTGAAAATGTCCGGATGTGCCTTCTCTATCTCGTCCAGCAATACGACACAGTACGGTTTCCTGCGCACCTTCTCGCTGAGTTGTCCGCCTTCCTCATATCCGACATATCCCGGAGGCGCTCCGAACAGCCTTGATACGGAGAACTTCTCCATGTACTCACTCATGTCGATTCTGACCATATTGTCCTTGGAATCAAACAAATACTCGGCGAGGCACTTGGCCAGTTCCGTCTTGCCCACTCCTGTAGGGCCGAAAAACAGGAAAGACCCTATCGGCCTGTCCGGATCTTTCAGTCCGGCGCGGCTCCTCTGGATTGCGCTGACTATAGTGTCTATGGCCTCGTCCTGCCCGATGATGCGTTCCTTGAGCCTCTCCCTCATGTGGAACAGTCTCACGCCTTCGGATTCCGCCACCTTGTTCACAGGAATTCCGGTTATTTTGGACACCACGGTAGCGATGTCTTCAGCATTGACAACTCCCTTTTTCGCTCCGGCCTTTATCCGGACCAGCGACCCTGCCTCATCCATCGCGTCGATTGCCTTGTCGGGAAGGAACTGGTCAGGCAAGTATCTGTCAGTCAGCCTCACACAGGCTTCGAGGGCTGCATCGTCATATTTGACGTTGTGATAACTCTCGTAACTTGACCTGAGGTTTTTCAGGATGGCCAGAGTCTGCGGAACGTCAGTCGGCTCCACCGTGATTTTCTGGAAACGCCTGTCCAGAGCCCCGTTCTTCTCCACGATTTTCGTGAACTCGTCCAGCGTGGTCGCGCCGATACATTGGATCTCGCCGCGGGCCAATGCCGGTTTGAGCATGTTCGCCGCGTCCAGACTGCCCTGACCGCCGCCGGCACCCACGATCGTATGGAATTCATCAATGAAAAGAATGATGTCGGGATTCTTGCTTGCAGCATTGATGATGGACTTTATCCTCTTTTCGAAATCTCCGCGGTACTTTGTCCCCGCGACTACGGAAGCGATGTCCAGCGATATGATGCGTTTCTTTGCCAATGCCGGAGAAATCTTGCCCTGAGCTATCTGCAACGCGATTCCTTCCACGATTGCCGACTTTCCGACACCCGGCTCGCCGATAATCATAGGATTGTTCTTTTTCCTCCTGCCGAGAATCTCGATGATGCGGGAAATCTCCCGCTCCCTGCCGATGACAGGATCCAGTTTCCCCTCGAGCGCAGCCTTGGTAAGGTCAATGCCGAATTCCGTGATATCCTGAGTCTTTTCCGCCGTGGCAGACGCCCCGTCATTCGTTGCGTCCTCCTCCTTGTCCTCCTCGATCGGATCTTTCGGAACAAGCATTCCGTTCTGCTCCATATATGCCAGAACCTTGGCATAGTCAATATCTATGTTTCTCAGATATGCTATGCCGTAACTTCCTGAAACTCTGCACAATGCCAGCAGGAGATGCGTCGGCCTGGCCAGACGGTCCTTAAGTTTCGTGGCCTCCATCAGAGTTATGCCGAGCAGATTCTGAGTGATTTTGGAAAAAGTCACCTGCTCAAGCTGGGAAAAGGACAATACCTCATTGGTATTGATCCTGTTGTCAATGAATTTTTTCATTGACTCGAAGTTGGTACCCAATGCCTCCAAAGTGCGGCACGCATCGTTGTCCCCATGGCGCAGCAGCCCCAGAAAAAGATGGTCCGGGCCAATGCCGTAGCTTCCCGTCCTCAGCGCTTCCTCCCTGGAGTATTTGATGATTATGTCAAGTTCTTCCGATATCTTCAATTCCATATTTTTCTGTTTTGTGCCTTGCAGGCGTGACGCCATAAGGCCTGATGGTCCAATATTACAAAAATAACACCTTTGCAGATAATGCGCAAATGGCAAAGTCTGTCAGAGGGGCTGAAAAACACCTTGTATTTTGTCCGGAATTAAAAATTTATTAACTTTGTATGCTTATATAGAAGCGGAATTTAGAACAGAAAACGTTAAAATTTGAAAGATGGATAAAATGGAGGAGAATAAGAACGGGTCTGAAGTGCAGGAAGAGGGGACAGGAATGAAGGGGATCATCGAAGAAGTGAACATCGACCAGGAAATGAGGTCAGCATACATCGACTATTCGATGTCTGTCATTGTGTCACGTGCGCTTCCGGATGCCAGAGACGGATTGAAACCGGTACAAAGACGTGTGCTTTTCGGAATGGAAGGTCTTGGCCTTGACTATTCCGGCCAGACGAAGAAATCAGCCAGAATCGTCGGTGAGGTACTCGGTAAGTTCCATCCGCATGGAGACTCCAGCGTTTATGATGCCATGGCGAGATTGGCCCAGTGGTGGAACCAGAGATATCCTCTGGTTTACGGTCAGGGAAACTTCGGTTCCATGGACGGTGACCCTGTGGCAGCCATGCGATACACTGAGGCAAAATTAGAGAAACTTGCGAACGATGTCCTGGCGGACATGGACAAGGATACAGTCGATTTCCAGTTGAACTTCGACGATACTATACCTGAGCCGACAGTCCTTCCGACCAAGGCTCCGCTCCTTTTGCTGAACGGATCGGCAGGTATTGCCGTAGGTATGGCCACAAACATGGCACCTCATAACCTCGGCGAGTGCTGCGATGCGATTTGTGCATATATCGACAACCCTGACATTGACACAGACGGCCTCATGAAGTATATCAAGGGACCGGATTTCCCTACCGGAGGTCTTATCCAGGGCATTCAGGGCATCAAGGACGCTTATGAAACAGGACGAGGCAGAGTCGTGGTCCGTGCCAAGACGGAAATCGAAGTCGACAACAACGGCCGTGAGACCATCGTTGTAACCGAGATTCCTTACATGGTGAACAAGAAGGAAATGCTCGAGAAGATCGGCCAGATGGTCGATGACAAGAAAATCGAGGGCATTACCTATATGAACGATGAAAGTTCACGTGAAGGTATCCGTGTGATTTTCAGAGTAAAGCAGGGTGCGAACTCGAATGTCGTACTGAACACATTGTTCAAATACACCCCTCTCCAGTCAAGCTTTGCCATAAACAATGTGGCGCTCGTGAAGGGACGTCCTAGAACAATGACCCTCAAGGACATAATCAGAGTGTTCGTGGATTTCAGACACGACGTCATTGTCCGCAGGACCAAGTTCGAGCTTGAGAAGGCGAAGAAGAGAGCCCACATATTGGAAGGCTTGCTGAAGGCGATAGATGTCATTGACGAAATCATCAGAATCATCAGAGCTTCCAAGAATGTGGATGAGGCCAGGGCGACACTCATGAGCACATTCGGATTCTCAGAGGCCCAGGCCAGCGCTATTGTCGAGATGAGACTCCGCCAGCTCACCGGACTCGAAAGGGAAAAGCTTCAGGCAGAATTCGACGAAATCGAGAAGTTCATCGCTTACTGCAACGATGTCCTTGCCAATGTTTCAATGCAGATGGATATCATCAAACAGGAGACGATGGAACTCAAGGCGAAGTACGGAGACCCGAGAAGGTCAATGATAGTACCTTCAGCCGGAGAGTTCAGAGTAGAAGATTTCTATGCTGATGACGACATGGTCATCACCCTGTCACACTTCGGATATATAAAGAGAACCCCTCTTGCAGAGTACAAGACCCAGAACAGAGGCGGCGTCGGAATGAAGGGAAGCGCGACCAGAGATGACGACTTTATCGAGCATCTCTATGTTGCCAACATGCACAGCACCATGCTGTTCTTCACGGAACAGGGCAAGTGCTTCTGGCTCAAGGTATATGAGGTTCCGGAAGGCTCCCGCTCTACGAAGGGAAGGGCTATCCAGAACGTGCTCAGCATTCCTGACGACAAGATCAAGGCCATCATCAATGTTCCTACATTGACCGATGAGGACTATATAAACAATCACTACATCATCCTCAGCACCAAGGAGGGAATCATCAAGAAGACATCCCTCGAGGCTTACTCGAGACCGCGTGCGAAAGGTGTCAATGCCGTCAATGTCCGTGAGGGTGACGAACTCCTCGAGGCGATCCTTACAGACGGCAGGTCAGAGGTCCTTATCGCCAGCCGCAACGGCCGCTGCGTGAGGTTCGACGAGACTGACGCAAGACCTCTCGGAAGAACGGCTACCGGAGTACGTGGCATCAATCTTGATGAAGATGACTCAGCCATCGGTATGGTATGCTATGAGCCTGAGGCAGAAGATGCTGCAGCACACACATTGCTCGTTATCGGTGAGAAGGGTCTCGGAAAACGTACCGATTTCGAAGAATACCGCAAGACCAGCCGTGGCAGCAAGGGTGTCCGCACGATGAACATCACTGACAAGACAGGCAAACTTGTAGCCATGAAGAACGTTACTGAGGACAACGACTTGCTTATCATCACACAGTCAGGACTGATTATCAGAATGGCTGTATCCGATATCGCTCAGTCAGGACGTAACACTCAGGGCGTGAAACTTATCAACATCAGGGACAACGACTCCATCGCTTCAGTTTCAGTCGTGGCTAAGAGCGAGGAAGACGAGCAGCCTGCGGCACCGGAGAACGGGACAGCCGAGGGTACCCAGTCTGAAACTCCTGCCGAAGGACAGGACGGACAGACTTCCGAAGTACAGGAATAACAAATATTAAACATAACTATTGCGTATGAAAAAGATTCTTCTCGCATTGGCAGTTCTCGCCTCTATGCAGGTGGCTAATGCACAAGTAAAGTCTGCAGCGGATGCAAAGAAGGCTGTTGAGGCTGCTGAGGCTGCTGCAAGCAACGAAAAGAAAGCGGTCAAAACTGCTACCTGGCTCAAACTTGGTCAGGAGTATGTGAAGGCTTATGATGCTCCTACAGGAAATATCATTCCTGGTTCCAGCAAGACTGAGCTCGCTCTCATGATGGGTTCAGAGAAACCTGTTTCTACAGAGGCTGTCGAAATTCAGGGTACTGCTTATACAAAAGAGGTATATGCTGACAAGAACCTCTATTTCAATGCTAACGGACAGCTCGCTGTCATTGAAGTTACAAAGCCGGTTTATGCTGACGCTCTCGAGAAGGCAATTGCCGCTTACCAGAAGGCATACGATCTCGACGCAAGCCATGCAAAGAGCAAGGATATTGCAGCCGCTTTCGATCTTATCGGACAGAAGTACAATACTGAGGCCTATAACAAGTACACTCTCGGTGACCTTGCATCTGCAAGCAAATACTTCGAGAAAGCTGCTGAGGTAGAGGCTCTCGCACCGCTTTCAAAGATTGACACGACTTCTATCTACAATGCAGGTTTCACCGCATGGGCAACAAAGGACATGTCCAAGGCGAAGGAACTGTTCGAGAAATGCTACAACCTCGGCTACTACTATGAGGGCGGTGAGGTTTTCGCAAAACTCGCTGACGTAGATACACTCAACACAAAGAAATATCTCGAGGAAGGTTTCGAGAAATTCCCTCAGAGCCAGAGCATTCTCATCGGTCTGATCAACTACTACCTGAAGAGCAATGAGAGCACTGACAGACTTTTCGAACTTCTCGACAAGGCAAAGGCAAACGAGCCTAACAACGCTTCTCTCTTCTATGTTGAGGGTAACATCCGTTCTCAGCTCGGCGATACCGAGAATGCTGTAAAGGCATACAGAAAATGCGCAGAGATCAACCCTGAGTATGAGTATGGCTTCATCGGTGAGGGAACAATGTACTACAACAAGGCTATCGAGGTTCAGACAAAGGCTCAGGACGAGCTTGATGACACCAAGTACATGGCACTCGTAAAAGAGTTCGAGGAAGACCTCAAGGCTTGTATCCCTGCATTCGAGAAAGCATTCGAAGTTACCAAGTCAGAGCAGGTAAAGGCCGGTGTGGCTGAGTACCTCAAGAACGCTTACTACCGTTTCCGTGACGAAGGCGCCGATTACAAGGCAGGTTACGAGAAATATTCTACATACGGCAAATAATCCGTCTGTATTATTATAAAGCTGATGCCGTCCCGTGGATTTCCGCGGGACGGTTTTGTTGTGTATTTAGTAACATGAAAAAACCGGAGCTCCGATTGATGCGGGGCTCCGGTTTTCGTTATGGTCAAGGGACTAGTAACCAGGGTTCTGGTAGAGTCCGTCAGGATTCAGGATGTGCTGAGTATGAGGAATCGGCAGATAGTAATCCGTGTTGTCATACTCGGTAGCGCCGTCCTTCTTCATGAGGTCCAGCATTTCGGCCTTGGTGTAGCCGCGCTTCATGTCGCTGTAGGCCTTGAACTCGTAGACGAACTCTCTCCAACGCTCTGTATAGATGGCATCGCGGAGAGCTGTTCCGGTAGGAGTTACGCTGGGAAGGCCTGCACGGTTGCGGACCATGTTCAGATATTCCTGAGCCTTGGCTGCCTGGTTGCTGTGATAATAAGCCTCAGCCAGCATCAGGGCTACATCAGCATAACGGAGAACGACATTGTTGCAGCCGTAATATCCTGAAGGATCGAGGTCACGGTATTTCAATGTGTAATAAGTGTCGCTACCCTTGTGGGAACCACGTGCAATAAGTTTGGACATACGAAGGTCGCCTGCCTCATTGTAAAGACTTGTCGTCTTGTTGAACGGCATGAAATGACTTCCGGAAGATGCCTTTCCGTTCACTTCCTTTGAAGGATCATTGATATTGGTAGGGCGGAACTGCGTGTTGTAGGATGAGTTGGCAGAGTTTGAACCGCCGATGAACACCAGCTGGAAGATACCTTCGGCAGCAGTTGCCTGCTTGTCCACATCCCAGATTTCCTCAAGGTCCACATTCTTGAAATCACCGAACGGCTTCTTGCTCCATGCAGCAGTAAGCTGGGTGATGGCAGTCTTGCAGAGTTCCTCCTTCTTGGCAGCGAAGTCCTCGTCCGTAGCCATCTGGAGAGCAGCTTTTGCCCAGAGAGCCTCGGCAGCGACCTTGGATGCACGACCGCAGTTGGCAGCTGTCTGAAGGTCAGGAAGCTTGCTGGAAACAACGAACTCGCAGTCATCGAAAATGGCCTGGTAAACGGTCTCCTTAGGCTGACGGACATTGGCTTTGTTCACACCGTCCAATGTCTCTATCTTGCTGAGGACCACAGGGACAGGACCCCAGTCGCACACGAGGGTATAGTAGCAGAGAGCACGTACGAACCTGACTTCAGCCTCAAGCTGTGACCTTACGTCAGCAGATGAATACTTGATGTCATCAATATGCTTGAGCACGACATTGGCGCGGTCAATACATTTGTAAATGGCGTTCCAACGGCTCAGCACCATCTGGTTGCCGGCCTGCACGGTACAGTTGTCGAACTGTGCATTTTCACCGCCACCGACACCGGTATCCGGGAAAGTAAGGAATCTCGCCTTGTTCTCTTCGAAATAGCAGGCGCTGCTTCCCATGAAGTTGCCCTCCTTGAGGACTGCATATACTCCATTCACGGAATTCTGGATATCCGTGAGGGAAGTGTAGTAGTTGGGTGTCGTGACAGCGTTCGGGTCCGAGAGATTCAGAAAATCACTGCAGGATACAGCCGCTACTGAAATTGCAATAATTGAAAAAAGTTTATTGAGTTTCATAGTCATATTCATTTAGAAAGTAAGTTTGAAACCAGCGGTGATAACCCTAGCCACAGGATATGAACCCCAGTCGAAACCAGGCATCATGTTGGCATTGGACTTGTTCTCGGCAACGGTCTTTCCTCCGGTAGAATACTGGTCAACCTCAGGGTTGAAGCCACGATAGTTGGTGAGGGTGAACAAGTTGTCGCCGTTCACATAGACACGGAGGCCCTGGATATGGAGTTTCTCGCAGACCTTCTTAGGGAAGGTGTAGCCTATGCTTGCGGTAGAAAGACGCAGATAATCGGCATCGTCGATATAACGGTCGGAAATCTTCATGCCGGTATTCTTGTTACCATGACGGAAAGCTCTTGGAACATAACCGTCACCAGGCTCTGCATCACTCTTCCAGCGGTTGCGGACTACGCCGTACTGGTTACCTGAACCCTCCATGTTGTAGCAATAGTAGTCATTGAAGTTGATTACCTGTGCGCCGACTGAATATGTGAAACCGAGGGCGATGTCGAAGTTCTTGAAGGAAATCGCAGTGTTGAAACCGCCTGTAAAATCAGGATATGGATTACCGATGATTTCGCGGTCAGCCTCGGTAATCTTATAGTCTCCGTTGGTGTTGTGGTAGATGACGTTACCAGGCGAGAGATACTCGAGTGCATAGTCAGGAACTGCAGGTCCCTTCAGAATGTATCCTTCAGGGAATGATTTTCCGTTGGCCTCGAACACCTCGCGGTCTTTCAGAACGTTCTGATAATCAGCCTCTGACATGATGCCGTCAGTTCTATAGGCAAGGAATGAACCGATAGGATGTCCAACCTTGGTGACATGGGTCTGTGCAGAACGCATGGTGGTGTTGTAGATTTCATCTACACCGTCAGAAAGGTAAAGCACCTTGTTGCGGTTCACTGAGATGTTAGTTCCGACAGTCCATGTAACAGGACCTTCAAGGATACGTGCGTCAAGCTGGATATCGAATCCCTTGTTCTGGATCTTGGAATCACCGAGGTTGGTGGTAGTGGATGTAGAACCTGAGATTGAAGGGATTCCGAGCTGATAGAGCACGTCGGAAGTATTGGAGATATAGTAGTTTCCGATAAGGTTCAGACGACCATTGAAGAAACTGAGGTCAAGACCGATATTGGTCTGCTTGGTGGTCTCCCAGCTCAATGTAGGGTCTACGAATGCCTTCTCGTATGCTGTAGAGGTAACGCTGCCGCCCATTGCGGTAGTACCTGTTCCGATAGTGGCGATGGAAGCATAGTTGCCGATATTGTTGTTACCGCTCATACCCCAGCTTCCACGGATTCTGAATGTCATTCCAGGGAGCTTGTCCTTCAGGAAAGGCTCGTTGGAAAGGGTCCAACCTGCTGAGATTGATGGGAAGTAACCCCATTTGCTCTTGGAACCGAAACGTGAAGAACCATCGGCACGGAAGCTTCCGGTAAGACTGTAACGGTCGCTGTATGAGTAGTTTACACGAGCAAGGTAAGAAAGGAGGTTGTACTCGCTGCTGCTGACGCCATATTCCTCGACCGCTTTAGGGTCTACTGTCGCACTGATGTCAGGAATACGGTTGTCGGTGAACTGCTTGGCCATGATACCGATACTGCTGTAGGTATTGTCCTGGACAGTGAAACCTGCGAGGGCATCGAGACGGTGGGAACCCCACTTGTGGTTGTAAGCGGCTGTGAACTCACCGAGAGAGTCCTGATTCTTCATTGTTCTGGAAATGGCGTAATGGTTGGAGGTCTCCAATGCGCTGTTGTAAGCGATGTTGGAACCTGAACCGATGCTGTTCTGACGGAACTTGGTATAGGTTTGGTCATACCAGAGACGACCGAGCTGAGCCTTGAGTTTGAGACCGTCGATAGGCTCCCATGTGGCTGATACAGTGAAGTTATGTCTGGTCTTCGTATTCTTGATAGGCAGGTCCTGTGCCACTACGAGAGGAGACTCGGAAGAGTTGATACCCCAGTTCTTGGAGAAGAAGTTCATCCATGAACGTGCCAGTGTTCCTTCAGTATTGTAAGCGGCCCAATCTTCAGCCTTCATGTTACCGTTATTGTTGGCGATTGCCCATGCCTCCGTACCGGTAAGACTGCCGTCATTGTATGCAGGGAAGTTAGGAATCGCTACGAGACAACCCTGTGTTGCGCCATCGGCACCCTCCGAGTTCTCACCGCCGCCGTTGCTTCGTCCGTAGGTCTTCACCTCACGTGTCTTGGTATCTGTCATTGAATAACTTGCAGCCATCGAAAGTCTCTTCGAAATCTGTGCGTCGATATTGACTCTGGCATTGATCTGCCTGTGTTTGGACGGCGCGATGATACCGTTCTGATCGAGATAACCGACAGATGCCATGTACTTGATATTCTTGGTACCGCCGCTTACGCTGACATTGTGACGCATCATACCGGCTCTCTTGAAATACTCGTCCTGCCAGTCGGTGTCATACATGAATGCGGTGGAAGCATAGTCATTCTTGCTGAAATCCCAGAAGAATGGTGAAAGACCGATATTGTCCACACCCTGGGTAATTCCGGCAGCTTTCAGTTTCGCAACACGGGTAGCATTGTCATCCTTAGGGTCGTAAGCTACACCGCCCTTCTGGCAATATGCCCAGTAAGAGTTGTTTCTGGCCTCGACATACAACTCAGCGAATTCACGCGCGTTGAGAAGGTCGACTTTACGTCCGAGGGTTTGCACGCCATAAGAGAAATCGTAGGTCACGGTAGCCTTTTCATTGTCACGTCCTCTCTTGGTGGTGATGAGAACGACGCCGGAAGCACCGCGTGAACCATAGATTGCTGCTGATGCTGCATCCTTGAGGATTTCGATGCTCTCAATATCGTTAGGGTTGATGAAATCATCATCCGCTACAGGATAACCATCTACGACATAGAGAGGAGAAGTACTGGCTGTCAGCGAGTTGACACCACGGACGCGGATATTCACGCCTGCACCCGGTGCACCGTTTGACTGACGGATCTCGACACCTGCCACGCGGCCCACAAGAGCCTGACCGACTGTAGCGGTAGATTTCTGAAGTTCGTCACTCTTCACTGATGCAATAGAACCGGTGAAGTCGCTCTTACGCATCGGCGCATAACCGACCACGATAGTCTCGTCAAGGAAGTTCGTGTCTTCAATCATGACGATGTCAATTCTGCTTTTCCCTGTCAGTTTCACTTCCTGGGAAACGAATCCGAGACAATCATAAACGAGGGTCTCGCCTTCAGCAGCTGAAATAGAGTAAGTTCCGTCGACCTCGACGATGGTTCCGCGGGTAGTGGCGCCCTTTACGATGACGCTTGCGCCTACCAGAGGATCACCTGATTCCGACTTGACGGTACCGGAAATTACAACTCGGTCTGTCTGGGCGAACACGGTAAGACCCGTGAGAGCCATCACACAGCAAGCTGCAATGATACGCAAAAAAGTTCTCATAAACATAGGTATTAATAGTTGGTGTTATTCTATATTGGAATGCGGTTGAATCACAAGAATTCCGCTTATGTGAGGCGGATAATTAATTGGTTGGCCGAAAGGCACATGACAGAAGTTTCAGGTATATGTATTGGTCATTTTTATCGTTTTACACCCACAAATGTAATATTTTTTTCACATATCCGACACTTTCTTCGACTATTTTTAATCATTTAATATTCTATGATGATTCTGCACTTTCCGGACAGGTCCTCATGAGAAATCCGATATCCGTCCATCGGGCGGCCATTGACATAGATTCCACGGATGATGTCATCCGGCGACTTGCGGCTCCTGGTTTTTATGGAAATATCCGATTCGCCGTTCTTTATACGGATTTTATCATACAGAGGAGAGAACATTTCATAGGTAGCATCCCCGACCACTACCGGGTAGAATCCCATTGAACTGAATATATACCAAGCGCTCATGGTGCCGTCATCCTCGTCCATTTCCGGCGCGAGTCCGTCCGGCGCATTGCGGAACGCCCTTCCGACGAAAGGCTCCGGGTATTCAGCATTGCCCCCATAAATGTGAATCATTTCGTCGTCCGTAAGCAGGGCTCGCACAAGCCGCTGAGTTTCAGCTGGATTACCGAAGATATTGAACAGGAACGGTGTGTGGATATCCGGCTCATTGCCCTGATTGAACAAGTGCTTGCCGAAGAACTCCTCCAGTTCTTTCTCCAGCTTCTCCCGCCCTTCCAGCGCAATCATCTTGTCAATGCAGTGCGGTACTGCCCAGCGGTATTGCCAGCGGCTTCCCTGATACAGCCCGTTGCCCTTCATCTTCACGAAATCATCCGTAATCGTCATGAATTCTGAAGGCCAGACCGCCATGAAAATCGAGTCCGCCCTGTCCGCATACACGCGCGCCTCATTATCCTCGCCGAGTATCCGGGCAATGTTGCCGAGCGCCCACAGGTCATAGGAACTTTCCAACTTCTGGTCAGGAGTCTTCATCGGCAGCCTTTCCGCCTCCTCCTTCATGCCGGGGTATGCGACTTCGAGACAGTGTTTGTCTGCAGCGCCGCGACGGTATGCGTCAAGCAGCATTATCACGGAATGCTCCGTCCTCACGGTAGGCACGGATTCATGCGGAGTCGCCCAGTCGCGTTTCCCGGTCCGGAAGATATCCGCCATCGACCTGCTGATGTCACGCATTGCCACAGGGTCGATCAGGCAAAGCAGCGGGAATTTCGAGCGGAAGGAATCCCATATGGACCAAGAACTGTAATACGTAAATCCCTCAGCATCATATATTTTACCGTCAGTCCCCTTATACTTTCCATAAGATGTCGCCATCATCGGACTGAGATAGAGCCTGTACATCAATGTATAGAACAATGTCTTCTGCTCCAGCGTACTCCCCTTCACGTTGACACGGTCCAGCTTGCTTTTCCACGCCGCTACCGCATCCGCATGTATCTTCTTGAATGTCAATGTTGCCGCATCTGCCTGGATGTCATTGGCCTCCTTACGGCCCACCGGCGATACCGCTACCCTGAATTCGACCGACTTCGCGTCTTCCGCAAAGCGCAATGTCGCCGTCCCGTCATCCCTGCGGACAATGTGGAAGTCACTATCCGTAGAGACATTGAAATATAATTTATAGGAGCCGCGTGCGCAGGCGGTAGGAGCCTCGACCCAGCCCTCTATCATTGACGGGGACGTGATGTCGAAGCAGCATTGCACGTTCCTGGTGTCGATGGAAGAGGCGAAATTGATGAAGAATGTGCGGTTGCCGCCGGCTGGAAGCTGGTATTTTTCGACGGCCATGTTCAATGTTGCCGTCAGTTCCGCCCTCACGCCGTTGTCAAACGTGGCCGCGTAAAAACCGGGATGTGCTGTTTCCGTGCCCTTGACAATGTTCAGCGGAGTGCCCTCTGACGCCGGTCTGATGCTCAGGTTGCCGCCCGATCCGGAGCAGCCGATTCCTGAAACACGGTTTATGGAGATTCCGCTCACGGCAGGAACGCTGAAGTCATATCCTGCGTGCTGGTTCGGGTCGCTGTCGGGGCAGACGGAAATCATTCCCAACGGGCATGCGGCTCCCGGGGCCATCTGGCCATGGTCCCCTGAAGTTCCCAGAAACATGTTGACATAACGGGCGTTGTCGGCATTGATATTCGCAAAAGAAATAGCTGCCAAAGCAATGACAAGAATCGCTTTCTTCATAATAAATGTGGTTTTTACGTGGCACAAATTTAGAAAAACTTTTCGTTTTTGTAAGTAAGCGCAATGAGGCTGACCCAAAAGGGTTGGTCTCTTTTTTATATAGGGTGTCGTAGAGTTGTCGGAAGGCTCCGCCAGAGTTCCGCTTCGCTCCATCCACCCTCCGGAACTTCGTTCCTCCGGGAGCCGCTCACGAGGCCGCGGCCGGCCACGCTCTGTCGGAGCCTTCCGGCAACTACACAGCTATTTCCTGATGCCGTTCGGGCAGAGAAAAACCGGCGTTGCCATTTTCTCGTTACGAAAAGACCGCAACTAAAACGCTACCCCAGGCTCGTCGAACTATATTTTCGAAAACTTGTTCGGAACAATTTTTTCGTCGCTACACTACATTAGAGCTCCACCTTTCAGGTAGAAGTTCTGACGATACGGGGTCTGAGATATTCTGTAGATCAATCTTTCCTGAAAGTAGCGTGTAAGGATAGTCTGATAATATATGCCTTCGTTTTGGGCGACATTAAGCAGTTTGCTCCGGATAGATTTTCCGTGATTTTTGACAGATTCTTTTCTCATAGCTTGACCTCCAGATATTTCTCAAGAGTCGTGTTTACTCTGAGGAGTTTTGCATAGTCCATAAGTTTCGAGATATTCCTTTCAGGCCGCTCAAGATAGTTGCCTATTATTTCGGCACATACGTCAATCCCAATTTTGTTTCTGAATTTCACGGCATCACAGACACTCCTTTCAGCATCATATACATTGATGATATAGCCGTCAATAGTCGTCTTCATCACGCCGACATTGAGAATTTTGTCCGTGTAATGGTGGATTTCAATCTGCGGAAATGCAGGGATTGTCACTTTTCTACCTCTTGGAACAGCGATATGGAATGCCTGTGGCATTGATGTGGTAAGTTTATGGATACTCCACGCTGACCATAGGCAAAGTATGCCTCCCTTTACTATTACATCAATGTCTATCATATTGCCGCTCAGCTGCTCTAACGTGGCGTAGATGCCACGGCGAATCTGAATCAATTCTCCCTGTTTTGCCTTGTCAAGCATCTTGTAATATTTGCCTCTCCCTTGTACTTTTTTTATGGTGGAGGATGATATGAATTGTTTAGTGTTACGCATATACATAAAATAATCTGTACAAAGATACTACAAATCTTATTAAGTGTAGTAGATATGTACAGAAAATGTAACAAAGTTACTCAAGACGCCGGTTTGAAAATCGCAGTCCATTGCCGCTACAACTCGTCGTCGGGGTCGTAGCCGATGAAAGACTCGATTCCTTTTTTGTGGGCTTTCGCCCTTTGGCAGGTCTTCCGTTCATACAAGAAAAGTTTGTGTCAAATCAAAATATCCTTCCATCTGTTCACCAAGTCATCAAAAGTCAGTCCCGTGCAGAGGATTGCCGGGCTTGTGCTTGGGCATGCGCAGGTGTGCAGATGTCCTACTATGTTTATCGTGTCGGGATGCTTTTTCAAGTATTGCGCGTAAGACTTGGCTGCCTTTTTCCCGTTGAACACAATTGTTGATATTGTCGGGTTCTTTCTGATAAATCCGACTATGTCATTGAACTCTCCGCCACGGATATTCCCGTCGCTGCTGCCAGTACGTTCTGCTGCGGCATAAACATCCCAGAGGGCAATATGACTTTGCGCAAGCATCTCCTTTTTTGCCGGATAGCTGAGCGGCACAGGAGAGCCTGTTATTGTCGCTATGATTCTCCAGAAAAAGTTCTTGTGATTTGCATAATACTCTTGGCTTTCGATGGAAATGTCGCCAGGAAGGGAACCGAGTATCAGGATCTTCGGTTCATTGCATACTAGAGGCTCCAAGCCTTGTTTAGAGTTTGTTGTCATTTGAAATGCTGATTTTAATTGGTGAAACACTCCTATCAATGTCAAATAGGAGAGGATAGTTCTTTACTCTTGCGGAAATCTGACTCGCCGGCACCGGTTTACCGTCCTTTCGGGCGTATAATCCCTGCCTGTTTATGAGTTTCGCGATTTCGGTAAATGTGAGTGCCGTCGATGCTTCTCGCAGCACTTTCTCAATAGCTTCGTGCAGTTTCATATCGTTTTTTATTTGTTCACTATTTCCGGAATCGCATTCGTCAACTACCGGCTTTTCAATGTCATATTCCGGATTATCTTCCGCCCATCCGATGTTCAGCAGATCAACCAGTCGGCATCCTACTTTAGCCTTTTCAAGCCTCGCCTTTTTCAGCGCCTTTTCGAAGCGGAGCTTTTCATCCTCGGCAATGTCACCGGATTTCAGTTCGTATTCATCCCGCAGCCGATCTTCATCCCTGACAGCATAGAAAAAATCCGTCGCAGCTGCCAGAAGTGCCATATACTCGTGATCCGGAGACAGCATCGGAAGCGTCCCTTTCGTGCAATATTCAACATTCAAGTCAAAATCCGCATAGAATCGGAACGCCGAATAAAATGACATATACTCTTTTCCGTTGAGTATTGTGTATAACTGTGTTGGCGTAATATTCTTATGCATAGCATATTCGTTCAGGCCTTTGTATTGCTGCCTAATGATTTTCTTTATGTTTTCGGCAACTTCGGATGGAGTATGTATCTTTTCCATATTTGAATTTTTCTGCAAATATATATG
>ERZ1026852.912-NODE-912-length-16943-cov-5.749230_pt1 | contig 16943 bp, 10 predicted proteins | sample MGYA00380156_ERZ1026852 | MGnify/ENA primary metagenome ERZ1026852 (study PRJEB33269, sample SAMEA4719792) | human gut metagenome | biome: human-associated habitat; feature: organic feature; material: feces | place: Cameroon | collected 2013-10 ...
AGGCGTGGAAACGGATGCAGGCGCAGAAAGCTGAACCTGTCGGCTTCGACCATTCCGCCGTGGAGACGCTAAGCAAGCAACTCATCAATATCATTGACATTGACCTTATCCGTTTCTGTCCTGACGGCATTCCCGCCGACAGTCTCGAGCAGTGCGATGCAGGTCTTCACAATCCCGACGGTTCTGTGAATCTCCGCAACAGCCGCATCAATGTGACTGACAATAGTTCGCTGGGGCTGCCTCATGCGGACATCCGTGTCGCGTGCTCCAAAGGTACTTATGTCAGGGCTTTGGCTCGTGACCTAGGTGAGGCTCTCGGCTCCGGTGCCCATCTTGACGGCTTGCGCAGGACTCGTACCGGTGGTTTCCGTGTGGAGGATGCCTTGTCTGTCGGACAGGCGGTGTCGGTTCTCCAGTCCAATGCCACAGAGTGATTTGGCGATGATTCTGAACAGGGTTTTCACAGATAGGGAGTTCGGGCCGATAATGGTCCGGAAGAATTCCCGCAGCCGTTCTATCAGTATCCGTGTCCGTGCTTCTGAGGGGCGGACAGGTTGCCGCATTTCTGTAACCGTCCCGTATTCCCGCACCCTGCAGGATGGCATTGATTATCTCAATACCCGCCGGGACTGGGTTCGTGAGGCGTTGAAGAAGCAGGAAAAGGTCAATGCCAGTGCGCAGATTCATGATGGCTTCGTCATGCGTACCCTCTTGTCCCAGATTGTTTTCCGTCCTTCCGGAGAGGTTCCGCCGGTCTTGCCTTCTGACGCGGCTTCGGCTGGAAAACTGAGTTTCAGGATCCGCACTTCTGTCATTGACAATCCTCAGGACAGCGGCCGCCTGTGGCTCAGCCTCGACAAGCCCACCCATATCCGAATCATCGAAGTTCCTGCCGGCTTCTCGGCGCCGAATGTCGTTTCTCAGAAGGCCCTTCGGGATGTCCTTGTCGAGGTGCTTCGTGAGGAAGCGAAAATCCTTCTGCCTCAGAAGCTTGCATATTTTGCAGAACAATATGGCTTTAAGTTTGGCAAGGTGACGGTCAAGCATAATTCTTCCAACTGGGGAAGCTGTTCCCGTGCCGGCAACATCAATCTGAACCTCAATCTAATCCGTCTTCCGGAACCCCTCTGTGACTACGTCCTCCTCCACGAACTGTGTCACCTCAAGGAGCCGAATCACGGCCCCCGTTTCCATGCCCTCCTGGAGCGCCTCTGTCTCAGCAATATCCGTCATCTCATCGACCTCGGGTCACCCGATGCCATGAAATACCGCGCCTGGATAGACAATCTCGATGCTTCTGATTCTTCAGCAGCATCCACATCCCCAAGTTTCTTCCGCCTCTTCAAACCCTCCCCCTCCCGCCCGACCATGACTCCTCTGAACGAGGTCCTCAGCCGCGAAATCAGCAAATGGCGCCTGCTGTAATGTCCTAATTCTCGTGGCGGATGGTGAATTCACATAGTTGCATTCCTGCCTTGCTTTTCTTGGGAAAGACAATAGACGACTCGTAAGAGACTGCCGGGAATCAAAAAGCAAAACATTGCTTGTTTTTGTTACGACCAGGTAGCTGAAGAATTGTTTATGCTTGGACGTTAGAAGGCAATTGCGGTGACTTAATGTTTTGGAGGTCCGACAGAATCTCGTAGAATGGTCTCTGTTGAGAGTTCTATTTGCGAATTGAGCGGGCGTTGACTCCGGATGCTTCCTATGAGAAGTTTTACCGCCATACGTCCCATCTCTTCGACCCTTTGTCCGATGCGTGTGACAGCCGGAACGAAATAGTCTAGATAGATGTTGTTATCAAAAGATACCAGAGATATGTCATCAGGAATCTTCAGACCGGCTTCCCTGATGGCACGAATAGCTCCTAGTCCTATGGTGTTACTGAGAGCGAAGATTGCTGTAGGTTTGTTTGAACTGCTTAGAAGCAGTTTTGTCTCAATGTATCCGTTTTGAATTGTGAAGTCATTTCCGACAATTTGTTGAAACTCCTCCAATCCTGCGTTTTTCAGTGCGGACAAATACCCTTCAGTTCTTTTTCTGTTAGGCATGGAGTCTAGATTTCCCTGAATGCAAGCTATTTTTCTGTGTCCGTTTCTTATGAGAATGTTCGTTCCATCAACGCCTCCCTGCCAGTTGTTTGTCACTACAAAAGGAAGTGAAGAATTTTCAAAGTATCTGTCCACAAGGATGATGGGTGCGACCCGTTTGTTGAGGTCCTCAAGATAATCGGGGGCTGCACCGCAAGGAACTATTATCATTCCCTCAACTTTTCTGGAAACCAGCGCGCAAACAGAATCTTTTTGAGAAGATTCGTTTTCCATTGTATCTGTAACTATTGTCGTGTATCCGTGCTTTTTAGCTTCAGCAACAATAACACTAGAGATTTCGGCAAAATATGGGTTTGACATATCTGGTACAACAAGACCTATTGTTTCAGTTTTTCCGTTGCGCAGATTTTGTGCTATAATGTTAGGTGTATATCCGAGTTCAGCAGCTGTTTTTCGGATGGTTTCTTTAGCACTCTCAGAAATTCTGAATTTTTCCGACTTTCCAGTCAAAACTCTTGATACAGTGGATGTTGAGTACCCTGTTTTTTGAGCAATTGTTTCTAGTGTGGTTTTCATACGTGTGGTTATTTCTTTTGCTTGTTTTTGTTGGTGACGCATTCTGATTGCGCAATGAATTTGGTCTGTTTGCGCAAAAATATTGACTTTTTTCATCAAAAAATATAGTTTTTGTGTATAATTTCGAAAATATCGTGAATATATTTGCGCAAACGATTGTGCAAAGACATGGATTCTTTGCAATGTCGAAAAGTAACCGATAATTATAACACAAATTGCAAAATGGGAAAAATCGTAGTGATAGGGAGTGCAAATACTGATCTTGTAATCAATACTTCGCGCATACCTGAACCAGGGGAGACGGTTCTCGGCGGCAAGTTTATGATGGCTGCTGGAGGAAAAGGTGCAAATCAGGCTGTGGCAGCGCAGAGACTTGGTGCTGATGTCACTTTTGTCGCGTGTGTGGGAGATGATCTTTTTGGTCAGAACTCACTTGATAACTACCGTAGGGAAGGAATGAATATTTCCTTCATCACAGTTAAGGAAGGTGTACCATCTGGAGTCGCATCGATATTTGTAGATGCGCAAGCGGAGAATGTGATAGTTGTTGCTCCGGGAGCAAATTCTGAACTTCTCCAAAATGAAGTTGATGCCGCAGTTGCTGATATTTCTTCTGCAGATTTTGTTCTGATGCAGTTGGAAACTCCGATGGAAACCGTTGAATTTGCCGCTTCCAAGGCTGTTGAAGCTGGCACCAGAATAGTTCTCAATCCGGCTCCTGCAGCCAGTCTTTCAGATGCTTTGCTTTCAAAACTGTGGTTGATTACCCCTAACCGTACTGAAGCTCAGCTGCTTACGGGTCTTCCTGTTACAAATGAACAGGAGGCTGCTGAGGCTGCTGAGGCTCTCGTTGCCAGAGGTGTTAAAAATGTGGTGATAACTCTCGGTTCGAAGGGAGCCTATGTGTTCTCCCAAAAATTCCGTGGTATCGTTCCGTCTATCCCTGTGGAAGCTATTGATACAACTGCAGCAGGCGACACGTTCAATGGTGCTCTCTGTGTTGCTCTCTCTGAAGGACGTAATTTGCAGGATGCCTGCAGATTTGCCGCGAAGGCTGCTGCCATTTCTGTCACTCGGATGGGGGCTCAGCCTTCAATACCATATAGGAAAGAAATTGTAGAATAATAACCATCTAATCTGGAAGTTAAAATGAAAAGATTTGTCTTGATTCTGTCTGCAACCTTATCCTTGCTTTGTGTGTGGAATTATGCCTATGCGCAGTCCGGGAAGGTGAATGGAACTGTCATGGATGAAAAAAGAAATCCGATGACAGGTGCTACCGTGGTTGTTCTGGGTACTCAGAAATATACCATTACCGATATCGACGGTCAATTCTCAATTGATGCTGCCCAAGGTGAGACTCTTCGGGTTTCATATCTCGGGTATGACGATTCTGACGTGACAGTTACAAATTCAAAAGTATATGACGTGACTCTTACGCCTTCTGCAGCAACAATGCTGGACGAGACAGTTGTTATCGGTTATGGAACATCCACAAAAAAGGAAATTACAGGTTCGGTTACAAGCCTTAAGTCGGAGGATTTCGATAAGGGTGCATTTGCGGATGCATCTGCCCTATTGCAAGGAAAAGTCGCTGGCCTCTCAATCACGAATCCGAATGGTGCGGATCCTAATGCCTCAATGGAGATTCTTCTTCGCGGAACGAATACACTGTCAGCAGGTCAGGGACCGCTTGTTATTATCGACGGTGTCAGTGGTGCCGATATACGGAGCATAAACTTTCAGGAAGTTGAGAGCATAGATGTCCTTAAGGATGGTTCTGCTGCTGCAATTTATGGAACTCGAGGAACTAATGGAGTCATAATCATAACTACAAAAAGAGCAAAGGCGGGAAGGACCTCTGTTGAATATGATGCACAGGCTTCTGTACAGTCTGTACTTTCTCGGGCGATTCCAATGACGGCAGAAGAGTTTAAGTATGCAATCGAAAATTATAAACCGGCGTTATCATCTTCTCTTTATGGGGCGCAGACAGACTGGTTCAAGGAAGTTACGAGGACACCATTCTCACACAGACACTCTCTTGCTGTTGCAGGAGGCTCCGATGTGTTCTCTCACAGAACGACTTTGAATGTTGAGCAGAATCAGGGTCTTCTCAAGAACAACAATGCGGAAAAATATCTTATCAAGACCAATGTTCATCAGGATGCCCTACAAGGTTGGCTCTCTTTTGACTATAATCTGAGTTATGGAAAACGTAAATACGAGGGTACCCGTACCGGAATTTTCCGTCAAGCGTTCTTTCATAATCCCACAGAACCTGTTTATGATGAGACAGATACGGAACATGGCGGTTATTACACGGTTTCCTCAATGGACTATTATAATCCGGTAGCCATGCTTAACGAAAGAAAGAGCAATTATGATGTGGATGCAGTTTCTGCAAACGGACGGGCAACCTTGAATATATTGCCTGTGAAGGGTTTGAAATGGGATAATTTCGTTGCGTGGACGACTGAGAACAGCCGTTATACGGACTATAAGACCAAATATTATCCTGGCGAATGGGGACTGAACGGCTCGGCAGAGATTTCTAACTCAAGAACTTGCGACATTCAGTATGAGAGTACTGTCCAATATGGCGGGAAATTTGGCAAACATTCTGTTCAGGCGGTTCTCGGTTATTCTTACGAGCAGCATGATTCTTACAGTTCTTCCGCAGGAAATTACGACTTTGATACAGATTGGTTCGGTGTGAACAATCTTGGTGGCGGCAAGGCTCTGCTTAGCGGTAATGCCAGTCTTGATTCATACAGAGAAGCTAACCGCTATATTGCTTTTTTCGGAAGGGTGATGTATAATTATGATGAAAAGTATATAGCTTCTGTTTCATTGCGCCGTGACGGATCTAGTCGTTTCGGATTGAATAACAAATGGGGATGGTTCCCGGCAGTCAGCCTTGGTTGGCGAATCTCTCAAGAAAACTTCCTTAAAGATGTGAAGTGGCTTGACGACCTCAAGTTGCGTGCGGGTTTCGGAATGACCGGAAATCAGGACTTTGAAAACTACAAGTCACTTTTCCTCGTCAAAACCAGTGGAAACTTCTACTATGACGGTAAATGGTCAACTGCCTATGCCCCTGCAAGCAATGCCAATCCTAATCTTTCATGGGAGAAAAAAACTGAGTACAACGTAGGTATGGACTTCTCCTTGTTCAATGGACGTCTCAGCGGAACTGTCGATTATTATTATCGTCTTACCACTGATCTTCTTTATAACTACACGGTGCCGGTCCCTCCTTACGACTATTCTACACTATTTACGAATGTTGGAAAAATTAGCAATAGCGGTATTGAACTGACTCTCAGTGGAATACCTGTTAAGACGAAGAATATTAGCTGGCTTACGACTCTCACTTTCGCCCACAATGCGAATAAACTTGTCTCTTTTACTAACGAAGAATTCTCCGGTCAGGAATATCGTATCGGATGGCTCAATACTCCTCTTGGCTGCTACTGTCAGCGTCTGATTGAAGGCGAGAGTATCGGTTCTTTCTATGGGCCGGAATATGATGGTCTTAGAGCGAGTGGAACGATAAAGGTAAAGCAGGCAACCGAGAAAGAATGGGTGAAACTTGGAAGTGCCTATCCTGTGTGCGACCTTGGGTGGAGCAACAACCTGAAATTATGGGATTTTACCCTGAGCGCTACTTTCCGTGCATCCATCGGAGGTAAGGTTTTCAATCAAATGAGGGCTGTTTATGAGTGTGTGAATGAACTTGGTTTGAAAAATGTTCTCGGAACATGGCTTGATGAGCCGGAATACACTGGGAAGGTGGTATATTGTTCTAAATATCTTGAGGATGCATCATTTCTCAAACTTGACAACCTGACTTTGAGTTATGATATCCCTTTGAAGAACAGAAATTTCGTGAAGAGTCTGTGTTTTTCGTTGACTGGCCAGAACCTCTTTGTGCTCACGGGTTACAAAGGAGTTGATCCTGAAGTCAAGAGAAGTGGTTTGACTCCGGGAATTGAAGGATTGAGTTATTACCCGAGAACAAGAGTATTCACATTAGGTGCAAGCATTAAATTCTAAGGAGATGAAACGTCTTTTCACAATATCTGCGGTTGCGGCAATGGTTGCCGTATCCTGCACAAATTTGGAAGAGGAAATATATTCCCAGATTCCAAAAGATACATTTCTCAGCGACGATGCAAATGTCGCTCTATACACTTCTAGACCTTATACCGCATTACAGAGTTGGGGATCCGAGCAGAGTATGTTGACTCTGATATTCCAACTTTCTAATGAAGCGGCAATCCCGAGAGCATACAATGGCAGTTGGGCGGAATCAAGGTATAGCGAACTGCAGAGACATTCAATTCCGGCCGGGAACAAGCTGGTACGCTGCGGATGGGATTTCTGCTTTGACGGTATTGCCGCTTGCAATGACGCGATATACGAATTGCAGAGGGTGAAAGAGCAGACGGATCTGGTGCTGAAGAGTACAGCTGAAATAAAGGTCTTACGTGCCTATTACTATCTTCTTGCCGTGGACTGCTGGGGAAATGTGCCGTTCTCGATAGACAAGACACAAACAAGTTATCCTGAGCAGAAGGACCGCAAGTTTATGCTCAAGTTTATTGAGGATGAAATCAAGGAGAATATAGACATTCTTGACGAAAATGTTTCATCGTTGACTTACGGGAGAGTTACCAAAGGAGTTGCGCAGTTCCTTCTTGCCAAAATTTATCTCAATTCAGAGGAGTGGACCGGTGTCGCTCGTTATGAGGAAGCTGAAAAAATATGTTCCGATATAATGACAGGAGGACAGTATAAACTTGCATCTACTTATTCTGCAAATTTCGCGATTAACAATGAGAATGGTCCGGAGGCAATTTTTGCCATTCCTCATAGCAGCGTCTATACCAATTATGCTTTCTACATCTATGTGATGACTTTTAATGACGATCTTCAGAAGGCTTTCAACATAGGTGATACATGGAATGGCTCCCTTATAGCTCAGCCGGATTTCTTTGACTCTTATGAACCGGGGGATACCAGAAAGTCTGATACATGGCTCTTCGGGCAGGTTTACAATCCTGACGGGACGAAATATCAGTACAAAGAAGTGGCGATAGATGCTTCTGGTAATCAGAGTACGGTAATGAAAGATTATGTTTTGTCAGGCTCGCCGATTGATGAGGGCAAATATGTCACAGGCATCGGTCGTTTTGAGGGAGCAAGAATAATCAAGTGGCCATATCAGACCGACGGTACATTGAGTTCTTACAGGATATCTATGGAGAATGATTTCTATCTGATGCGTTATTCCGATGTGGTGCTTATGTATGTTGAAGCACTTGTCCGTCAGGGAAAGACAGTTGAAGCTGCCGCTGTTTCGGAATTTGTCCGCATAAGGGAACGTGCCGGACTCGCCCCTATGAGCGCATCAGAACTTACACTTGACAACCTTTTGCTAGAGCGTCAGCACGAACTCGCCCTTGAAGGATGGTCTCGTCAGGATTTGATTCGTTTCGGGAAATATACAAAGTCATGGTGGGCAAAGCCTGAAGGCGAGGACTATATGAAACTTTTGCCGATTCCTGATTTAAGGATGGGCGATAATCCTAATCTTATTCAGAATAACGGATATAACAAATAATGTCATATGAAAAAGGAAATCATATTTTTATTTGCCTTGGCTCTCCTTTGTATGGCCAGTTGCACTGGCACTTCTGAAAACGAAAAGGCGATATCTTTTGATGAGCTCAGAAGCAAGATTGCAGGGGCTTGGCTAGGACAGATGGTGGGAAATATCTACGGACTTGAGTATGAAAACAAGTTTGTTGAGCAACCTGGAGAGGGACCATTCGTGTGGAATAAGGCTATGCGTAAGATGACTGCGGTTGATGGCGCATTCTCAGACGATGATACGGATGTGGAATATATGTACTTGCTTATGATGGAGAAATATGGAGTGCATCCGACTTACGAACAAATGCGAGAGGGATGGATGTACCACATTAGAGACAGAGTGTGGCTTGCCAATAGGGCAGCCCTCGGAGCAATGCATTACGGACTTACGCCTCCGTTTACGGGAACAGAGGCAAATAACCCTCATTGGTTTCAGATTGATCCGCAACTTATAAATGAAATTTGGTCATATACGGCTCCTGGAATGGTTTCTTATGCAGCGGGTATTTCAGATTGGGCTGCACGCATTACCAGCGACTCATGGGCAACTTCCCCGACGGTTGTCTATGGTGCCATGTATTCAGCTGCGTTCTTTGAATCGGACATAAGAAAACTAATGGAAGGTGCTCTTGATTATCTTCCTGCTGATGACAAATTTGCGAAGACGGTACGTGAATGCATGCGTCTTTATGATGAGAATCCCGAGGATTGGCACGATGCGAGGGCTTTTATAAAGGAAAAGTATTATGATGAAGAGCCATCTTTCACGAAAACTATCTGGAATGCAAACCTTAATGGTGCTATGGGTATGCTTGCCCTTCTATATGGCAATGGAGATATTGAAAAGACTCTAAACATTGGCTGTGCCCTCGGTTTTGACGCGGACAATCAAACTGCGACAACTTGCGGAATATTGGGAGTGATAAATGGCGGAGAAAGTGTTCCTAAAGAGTGGTCAATGCCTTTTGAACATTGGACAAAGCCATTTAATGACAGATATATAAATGTGACGAGATATGATCTTCCGGATGCATCTATTGATGATATGATTGACCGTACCGTGGAAATCGCAGTGAAAGTCGCGGTGGCAAATGGTGGACGTGTCGAAATGCGTGACGGTGTCAAGTATCTTGTTGTTAACACGGCAGCTAAATTTCATGCGCCTCTTGAATTTTGTGTCGGACCTCAGCCGCGTATCGTATGCGGAGAGCCTGTGGATTATGACTTCAGTTGCGTTTCCAACAGGCAGTATAAATGGAAGCTTGTCGAAGGGACTCTTCCTGAGGGGCTGAAATTCAATGACGGCCGTCTTAGCGGCACTACATCAAAGAAAGGTGACTGGAAAATCAAACTGTCGCTTTCAGATGGCAAAAAAACAATCACCAAGGATTTTGTCATTACCGTTCGCGGACGTAATATTGCTCCTGAGGGAAAGGTCGTGGCATCAGTAAAGAAAACTAATTTTGAGGTTATGGATTCTTGCTGGCTTACAAATTCCAGAGCATACTATGCGGATAGCGTCAATGTCATAAATGATGGAGTCCTTTCTGGGGCTGGCTCGGTTTTCTGCTCGCTGTCGTCAAAATCAAAGGCTCCAAGGCAGGATTGGTTCGGCTATACTTGGGATGAAACGAGAACTTTTGACAAATTGGCCTTTCGTTATGGTTGTCTTGAGGAATTTGGCGGGTGGTATAAAAATATGAGAATTGAGGTTCTTGATGAAAAAGGCGATTGGATTCCCGTCACTTCTTCTGTCTCTCCTGCACTTCCGAAGAGCGACGTGGTGTTTATTCAGCCTCATAATGCGGAGTTTCTGTTCAGTTTTCGGCCTGTCACTTCACGTGGTGTCAGGGTAATTGGAGACGACCATGTCGAGAAGCATTGGCATAAATACACCAAGGATGTTTCTGCTTTCATATCGGTGTCTGAAATTGAAGTTTACGAGTCTGCCAAGCCGGAAGTGACCGGGCTGGTGACAATGTCTAAGGATGAACTTCGGGACAAAATCGAAGGAGGTTGGGCCGGACAGACCATCGGTGTTGTATATGGCGCTCCAACGGAGTTCAAGCATCAGGGGACACTTATTCCTGACTCTCAGCCGATTTCTTGGGGAGAGGGATATGTTAAATATTGGTGGGAACGCAAACCTGGACTATTTGATGATATCTACAATGACCTTACTTTTGCTGAAGCATTTGAAGAATATGGGCTGGATTGTACAGCTTCCGAACTAGCAATGAAGTTCGCCTATGCTGATTATCACCTTGCTCACGCGAATCAAGCCGGACGCTATAATATCCGTCAAGGTGTGATGCCTCCGATGTCAGGAAATTGGATGAACAATCCTCATGCAGATGACCTTGATTTTCAGATTGAATCTGATTTTATTGGGTTGATGTCGCCAGGAATGGTGAATAAGGCTCTTGACATTGCCGACAAAGTCGGACACATAATGAATAGTGGTGACGGATTCTATGGCGGAGCATTTGTAGCCGGACTATATTCTGCCGCGTTTGTGCTTCGCAAGCCGTCCGACATACTTGACGCAGCTCTAGAGGGAATCCCTCAGGAGAGCAGTTTCTGGCAGTGTGTGAACGATGTCCGCAAGTTGCATAAGATTTATCCGAATGACTGGAAACAGTCTTGGTTTGAGATTCTGAAAAAATGGGGCTCAGACACCGGTTGTCCGAAGGGAGTATTCTTAAGTTTTGATATTGATGCGAAACTGAATTCCGCATATGTTGCCATGGGGCTTCTATATGGTGATGGCGACTTTGCGAAATCAATAGAGATTGCCACACGTTGCGGACAGGACAGTGATTGCAATCCGTCTACAGTTGGTGGCGTATTGGGCGTAATGTATGGGAAGAAAGCGATTCCTGATTTTTGGAAACTTCCGCTTGAGGAAATCTGGGACAAAGATTTTGAGGGAACTGATGTGTCTTTGGCAAAAGGTTCGGATTATTCCTTTAAACACGCACTTGAACTGATATCTCGAAATGGAGGAAATGTTACTGCCGATGCTGTCCAGATTCCGCAGTATCCCATAGATGGACTTGTTCTTGAACAGAATTTTACTGATTCATATCCTATCTTTCGCGATCAGAAGGACGCATGGATGGAAAAGGAATATGAATTTGATTTCAATGGAAACGGTTTCTGTATTTGGGGAAATCTTGTTTGTCTTCGCGGAATAAGCCGAGACTATGCTGACAGGGTCTCAAAGAAACATGTTGGCTCGGAAGTTTTCGCAATGGCGGAGCAGAATGACGACTATGTGGCAGAAATCGAGGTTTGGATTGATGGAAAACTAGATCAAGTCTCAATCCTTCCGATGCGAGGAACGTCCAGAAAGTTGGAGCCTGCGTGGAAATACAGAATGGATGAGGGCCATCACACTGTCAAGATGATTTGGCGTAATCCTCGTCCACAGACATATCTGTTACGTATAAATGCAATTCAATATTATTCGGAACATCAGTTAACCGATCCTTATTATCACAATTAAGATTGTTGGCTTAAAATATATTTAAAAATGAATAAAGGTCTTCATTATATTCTTGTGGCTCTTCTTGCTGTGTCATGCAGCGGAAAAACTGTTATGCCTTACGGGAAGACTGTTACTCTCTCGGAAGATGTGCTAGCCGACAAAATTCGTGGCGGGTGGTTTGCTCAGACCATAGGCTGTACATACGGCGGTCCGACAGAATTTAAATTCAAGGGCGGTTTGATTCAGGATAACCAGCCTATAATATGGTACGACAACTATATCTACGATACTTTCATTGAGGATCCGGGTCTGTATGATGATGTTTATATGGACTTGACATTTCTTGAGGTGATGGCTGAAAACGGACTTGATGCTCCAGTCGAACTCTATGCGGAGCAGTTTGCAAATGCTGATTACAAGCTTTGGCATGCGAACCAAGCAGCCCGCTACAATATTCTCAACGGGATAATGCCTCCGGAATCTGGTCATTGGAAGAATAATCCACATGCTGATGATATCGATTTTCAGATTGAAGCAGATTTTATCGGAATGCTTTATCCTGGTATGTTGAATTCTGCGTCGGAGTGTTGTGACCGTATAGGACATATTATGAATTATGGGGACGGGTGGTATGGCGGTGTCTTTATCAGTTCACTATACTCTCTCGCCTATATTTGCAACGATATCCCCACTTTGGTCAGAGAGGCTGTGAAGATTATTCCTGAAGGAACGAAATTCCGTTCTTGTATTGACGATGTAATCAAATTGCACTCTAAATATCCTAGGGATTGGAAACAGGCTTGGTTTGAGATCGATAAGCTTCACAGTTTCGATATCGGGTGTCCTGAAGGTGTATGGAACGGGTTTAACATTGACGCGGTTATTAACGCTGCCTATGTGGTTATGGGACTGCTCTATGGAGAAGGTGATTTCGAAAGAACTATGGATATTGCAACTCGTTGTGGTCAGGATTCCGACTGTAATCCGGCCTCAGCGGCAGGTGTGCTCGGGGTTATGAATGGTTATAAGGCCATTCCTGAAAAGTATAGAAAAGCTGCGGAGAAAATATCGTCCATACCATTTCCTTACACGAGTTTAAGCCTTGATGAAACTTGTGCCAAGAATATGGATCTGATTAAGACGGCTGTTGCCGACAATGGAGGTTCTGTTTCTGAACTAGGCATTTCGTTCAATGTTCAGACTCCTCATCAGGTGGCGTGGGAACAGTCATTCCAAGGCATTAGACCAGTGGGGAAAGTTGTGCTGAAAAAGCACTTTGCCGATTCGCTGGAACTGAAATTTGATGGCAACTCTATTGTTGTCGAGGGTAGCGTAGTTAAGACAGGACATAGCGATGATGCGTATCAGGCGCACATTCAGGCTTGGCTTGATGGAGGCCTGGTGGAGGAATTCACTATGCCGTATGACTACATAACGAGGAAATACGAGATATTTTCGAGATACTGTTTTGATAGCGGAAATCATAGTCTGGTACTGAAACTTCTCAATCCTCATCCGGATTTTGAAATTAATGCACAGGAAATGGTAATTTATGATAAAGATGAATAGGTTAAACGGAATTCTTTTTTTGCTGGCTCTTCTCTTTATAAGTACTATGGGATGCAGTTCCAAGCGCATCCTTCCGGACCATCTAGGCCCTTTTCAGCGCTATACTCAAGAGATTGTGATGCATAGCGATATATTGGGCACGGATGTCAAGTTTGGAGTGCTCTTGCCCGAGAGTTACCGCGACGATGCTGACAGACGCTATCCTGTCGTCTATATGCTTCACGGATATGGTGATAACCATACTTCTTGGAATGGGAATTATCTTCACGCCAATGCCCGGATTCAGGCTCTCGAGAAAAATGGACTCAGCGAAATGATTTACATTTTTCCTGCCGGCTACAATTCATACTATTGCAACTACTACAATGGTAAATATAATTATATGGATATGTTCGTCCAAGAACTGGTGCCTCACATCGACAAGTCTTTCCGCACTATCGCTGATCGTGCACACAGGGCTTTAACCGGCTATTCTATGGGTGGTTTCGGCGCGATGATTTTGGCTGAAAAACATCCGGAATTGTTTTCTTGCAGTGCTCCATTGAGTATGTCTTTCAGAACAGATGCGCAGTATATGACTGAATCGGGGAGCGGTTGGGACGGTCAGTGGGGACGAATTTTCGGAGGTGTGGGACAATTTGGTGCGTCAAGGTTGACGGATTATTATATTGATCATAATCCATACAGACAGTTCTGTGATGCCAACCGTCCTCAGTTGGAACGTGTAGAGTGGTTCTTTACCTGTGGAGATGACGAGGAACAGTTGCTGATCGCAAATGATTCACTTCACGTGATACTTCGAGACAGAAATTTTGCCCACGAGTTTAGAGTGGAAAATGGCGCTCATTCGTCTTCCTATTGGATGGATGCGCTCAATGAAGTTCTCCCGTGGATGGATTGTTGTATGAATGGTGCGGCATCATGGCCGGAGTGCAGTCGTCCAACTTATTCGAAGCAGGAGGTATCTTTCGGAGAAGACAATAGCTTGAAGTCTTCGCTTTATGCATCAGAAGGCAATGGTGTCGGTGTGTTCTTCTTTTACAAAGGCTTGTCTGAGGAAGACGTGAAGAATGCCATGTCAGTGGTTTATACACCCAACACTAAGGCTAACTTCATTTTTCTTCCTTGCGATCTTACTGAAAAAAGTGCAGAAGCGTGGATTGAAACATATACGAGAAAATATAGTATGTCTTCAAAAGCGGTTGTTGCTTTTAGAGAGGCTGGAGAAGACGCTGTTGAATTGAGAAATAATTTCGTGTGGATTGCTCTTGCAGATGCTTTTGTGCCTGAATTTGAGACGGAAGAAGATCAAAAATGGTATTTTGCACAAACGGATGATTCTCCGTTTTATTTGGGGATGGACAATCTTTACCGATCTTGTAAACGGTCTGGAGCAACTTTCGAATATCGGGTGATTGACGGTAGTGGAAACGCAGCAGAGGACAGGCTTCGTGAATTGTCCAAACTTAAGTCATACTTGACTTATAAAGTGATTCTTAAAAATAACTTCATTTATTAATAATCTTAAAACACGTAAAACATGAAAAAGTTTTTTGCAATCTCTGCTATGGCAGTTGTGACAATGTCCTTCATTTCTTGTGAGAAGGACGACAAGAAAAATGATGGTAATGGCGACGGCTCTGTGAAAATCGAGCGTGAGTGGAGGGTAAAAACCATGTCCGGCTACACTTACAATTATAATTCTGACGGTAAGGTGGCTTCTGTTGTGAGCAAGGATGACAACCGCGTGTTTGAATACAGCGGCAACAAACTCACCATCAAGGATAATGATGTGATTGAGTACACGATGACTCTCAATAACAAGGGTTTTGCTACTGCTGTTGAGAATGCTGACCACAAGTGGGTTATTGAGTATGATGCAGACGGTTATATGATTAAGGGCACAAAAGACGGCGTGCAGTGCACATCTCAGTCCATTTCTGACGGAAACATACTTTATTGGACGCGTTTTGACGACAAGAACAACTTCTGGAGAATGAAGGATGCCACTTATCTTGACAAACTTAATATCGGTTGTATCCAGACTCATTGGGCCGAAGACCTGGGCTTCAAGAGATGGGCTTGGGAAGCACGTCTTTTCGGAAACACTTCTGTAAATCTTATGGAAGCTTGCGTTTGGCACAATTTCGGTGATGTCATGGCTGAAAAGACAGCCGTGTACACATATGAGTATGATGCCAATGGGCTCGTTACAAAAGAAACCAAATATTATGGCGTATGGAACGAAACTGATACTACCGGAATGGATAAGGATAATGAGGTTACTTTCACTTGGGAAAAGATAAAGAAGTAGATTAGTATTCTTGTTGCATCAACGGCATTGTCGGTCCTGTCCGGCAATGCTGTCCTTAAATCAAACAATATGTTTATCGTCAACAGTTATTCGCTGGCAGTGGTATTCTGCTTCGTGACTATGCTTTGCTGGGGCTCTTGGGGCAATACCCAGAAACTTGCGGCAAAATCTTGGAGGTATGAACTTTTCTATTGGGACTATGTCATAGGAATGGTTCTATTCTCGCTTCTTCTTTGTTTTACCATGGGTAGCATCGGTTCAGAGGGGCGTCCATTTATTGAGGACCTCGGTCAAGCTGATGTGGCCAACATAGGCTGGGTGATACTCGGTGGCGTAATTTTCAACGCATCCAATATTTTGCTTTCAGCATCGACTTCTCTGGCTGGCCTCTCTGTGGCGTTTCCTCTTGGTGTAGGGCTTTCTCTTGTAATCGGAACGGTTGTGAACTACATTGGTGCTCCTAAGGGCAACCCTGTGCTATTGTTTGCTGGAATTGCACTTATTGTTGTTGCAATTATTTGCAACGGGGTCGCTTCAGGAAAAGTTCAGAAAGAAGGTGTTGACCCGGAAAGCAACCGAAAGGGACTCATTCTCGCTGTGTGTGCCGGAGTCCTGATGGCTTTCTTCTATCGTTTTGTGGCAAAGGCAATGGATCTCGGCAATTTCGAGCATCCGACTCCAGGAATGGTAACTCCATATACGGCTATCTTCATCTTTTCACTTGGTGTACTTTTGAGTAACTTCATTTTCAATACATTTGTTATGAAGCAGCCTTTTGTCGGTGAACCCGTGACTTATAAACAATATTTCAAAGGTTCTTTTTCGACCCATCTGGTAGGAGTTCTAGGTGGAGCAATATGGTGTCTCGGAACGGCATTCAGTTACATAGCCGCAGGCAAAGCTGGAGCTGCCATCAGTTATGCTCTTGGACAGGGCGCGCCGATGATAGCTGCCATATGGGGCGTATTCATATGGAAGGAGTTCAAGGGCTCAGACAAAAATGTCAATATTCTTCTAGGAGCAATGTTCCTTTTATTCATCGCCGGACTCGGCTTCATCATTGCCTCTGGGAACTAAGTTTTTTTTAATACACTTAACCGCCAGGCTCCGATTGTAGTTCTCGGAGCCTGGCGGTTTGAATATACAACGGTTTCAGAATATATGCCTGGTAAGCAAATGTGTTAAGTCTTTGATGGTGGTCGAAGTATATTATCTAAGGTAAGTCTAGGAGAGGCTGACCCAAAAGGGTTGGTCTCTTTTTTATATAGGGTGTCGTAGAGTT
>ERZ1026852.924-NODE-924-length-16784-cov-4.270189_pt1 | contig 16784 bp, 5 predicted proteins | sample MGYA00380156_ERZ1026852 | MGnify/ENA primary metagenome ERZ1026852 (study PRJEB33269, sample SAMEA4719792) | human gut metagenome | biome: human-associated habitat; feature: organic feature; material: feces | place: Cameroon | collected 2013-10 ...
GCATTGGTTGCTGCGGAGGTCGGAGACCTCCGCTACTATATAAACTTGTCATCTTATAAAGGACGGCGGACGCAATCTGATCGGACGGCGAACGGAATCCGATCGGGCGGCGGACGCAATCTGATCGGGCAGCGAACGCTACACGATGCCTATTCGTGAATTAAAAGAAGCCTATTCGTGAATAAAAAGATACGAAAAATCCCTCAATGAGGGACGTTTTGGGCTTAAAACGTCCCTCATTGAGGGAAATATTCAGCAGATTTGTCCCTCTTAGAGGGATTTTTCATTGAAAGTAGTGGGAGATGTCAATATCGAAACATCTCAAATGTCAACATCTCAACACCTCAACACCTCACCACATCAACACCTCAACACCTCAACATCTCACCACCTATCATCACTTCACCACGAACTTCTTGTTCTTCGTGATGTACACGCCGGGCTTCAGTCCGTCGAGCGACTCGCCGCTCGAGCGCACCTTCTTGCCGGTGAGGTCATAGATATCGCCAGCGCCAGCAGGCAGGAAGTAGACATCCTCTATGGTTGTCGTACCGCCGCCGAAAGCCAGACTGAGCATCGCGCCGTTGTGTACGTCGGAATGGAAGAATCCGCGGTAGCGTGTTGTGGGCACGGGCACGTCGATGTAGTAGAACTTGTTGCCGCTGATGTAGTAGTAGCCCTCGTTAGCCGGCAGGGTCTCCACACGGTACGCTCCGATGAACGACACTCCGCTCTCGGTCTCGTACGTCGGTCGGTCCTTGCCCTCCGGCAGGTCTTCGAGCGTGCGCATTCCGAGGTCGTAGAGTACCGTTGGCGACGCTACGTTGGCATAAGCTGCGTTGTTCACCGCTGTAGGCTTTATGATGTACGGCGTGTTAGCCTCCATCTTCTCTACATACTCGAAGGTGAGCGACGTCGGCGTCATGCCTGCGAGCTGCGCCACCTGCGTACCTGCACCGAACACCTCCTCCGGGTTCTCCACGGCGCACGGCAAACAGATAGTGTTCCATGCTTCCTTGAGGAACGAGCGGTAGAGCTTCACGTTCGTGCCGTTCTCCAGACTCGCTGCGCTTACGTATTCAATGGGGCGCTGATAGTCCTTGCGCTCGTCGAGAATAACGTCTACGGGCGAGAGGTCGTGGAAGAGCACCTCCACCTCTGTCGGTCCTTCAACTGTCAGTTCATACGGAGCGGCTGTCTCGGTCTGCACGCCATTGAGCTTGTAGCCGTCCAGACGGTAGCCCTCGTTGGGCTTTGCGTCGAGCGTGAGCTTCGTGCCGTACTCGTAGAGTCCGGATGCCACGTCCATCGTTCCGCCGTCGGCGTCGCACTTCACCGTCACCTTATACGTCTCAGCCTCGAACACAGCCGATATGTCGAGCGTGTTGCGTGCCTCCACGTGGTATTCGGCGTTGTTTGAGAGCACCTCGTCGGTGGCGTTGTCCTTCCAGCAAACGAACTTGTAGCCCTTGCTCGGCGTAGCCTTGAAGGTCATTCCGCCGCCGTAAGCAAGCTGTCCGCTGTTGGCTGCCTTCATCATGGCGCGCTTTGCAGCTGCGGCAGGCGTTTCTGTAGGAGCGTCCTTCACACACTCCACACTTCCCCAGTCGGCAAGCGGCAGAACATGCACGTTGTAGTGAACCAGTCCGTCCTTGAAGAGCATCCATCTCACCATCTTGCCCTCAGCGCCCTGATAGTTCTCGGCGTCGGTGATGTTGTCGGTCTTCACCTGCAGCACGTAGTAGCCGTTCTCGCTCAGACCGCTTGTGTTGAGCTTGAACACGCGCTTCGTGGCTTCGTCCTTCGGCGCGATGGCGATGTCGCCGCTATAGAGCTTGCCCTCGTGGCGCACCACGATGTCCTCGCGTGTGAAGGTCTCGGGCTTGATGTCCTTGTTGAACTCCACGGTAAGCTCCTCTATCGGCTTCTCCGCAATCTGGTCGTCGGCAGGCACCGTCGTGATGCTCTTCACGTCGAGTCGCAGTTCAGGTATCGGTTCAAACTCCACGATGTACTTGTTCGTGCCCTTGCCCGAAACGATGTCGGCAATATGCAGACGATAGTCGAGCTGCGGGTCGATGCCGTCCTTCATCGTGTAGTCGGTTGTCCAGAAGTTGGCAGCGTCGAGCTTTCGGTTGTTCGTCTCGTCGGTTATGCTGAGAATCTTCGCGTACTTGCCCGCCGGATTAGCCACAGCCGTGTAGAACCAGTTGCGCGGCATGCCGGTGGGCACCGTCACGCGGTAGTGCGTAGCGTCGATGCGCTCCATTCTGGTCTCCCCGCTCAGCGTCACGAGTTCCTCGTCGGTGCCGTTGGCGAAGTAGATATGGTCGGGCGCATCCTCCGCGTCGGGCTCGTCGTTAGTGATCCATGCGCGGTACACCTTGTCGCCGATAGTGGCGTTCAAGCTGTGTATCAGCTCGTGTATGGTGACGCGGTCAAGCAGCGAGAGGTCGGGGTTGCCGTAGTCGGTCACGTGCGTAACGCTCACGTCGTACTCGGTGAAGTGGCCCATGAGCGACGCTGTGAGGTCCCATGTGGCGTACGAGGCGGTGCCGGCAGCGATAGTGCCGAACTGCGTAGCGATGTCGTCGTCGAGCGCCATCGTCTTCTCGCCTCCGTTAAGGCTCGAACTGATGATGTCGAAGTCGATGAGCAGTCCCTTCTCGTTCTCCACAATCTCAGGCTTCTTCGTAATCATGCGCACGTTGTTGGCGTCGCCCTTGCCCTTGTTGTGTATGAGCACCGAGAACTCGGCAGGTATCACCGGCTCAACGACGTCGGGCGTGAGCGGGTTGTCGCCGTATACGTCGCGCTGCATGAAGTATGTGAGGTCGAGCTCTGGCGACGGCTTCACCTGCAGGCTCACGGGGAAGAGCGAGCGGTTCTGCGTCGTGCTACCGTCCTTGAAGCTCAGCGTTCCGCCGAAGCTATAGGTGGTGAGGTTCTCGGGCGCTGCATACTTGGTAGGAATGAAGAGTATGGTAGCCACGCCCTTCTTGCCTGCGCCCAGTCGCCATGCGCCGTCCTTCTCGCCCTCGAAGCCTTCTATCTTCTCGATAGCTATCTGCATCTCGCGCGATGTAGCCATGAAGCCGGTCTCCATGTTCGTAGCGTTCACGTCGACGAGGATGTCCTCGATGGCGTTGCTCGATCCGTTCTCAATGGTGAGCGTGCCTCGGAACGCCTGACGCGTGAGCACCAGCTTCTGCTTTATCTCGAGCTTCACTTGTGCGCAGGTGTTCTCCGACTGCGTCTCCATATACTGCAGCATGTCCTTGCGGGCGCTGCCCATGAGATCGGTCCATGTAGGTATGCCCAGATTGACGAGCTTCGTCACACAGTTCTGGCGTGTCTGCAGAATGTCTGCCACAACAGCCTCATCCATGTGGTTAGCGCTGATATAGCCGCGTCCGTCCTCATTGCTCCATGTGTTGCGCAGACGCTCCACATAGTTGCGCAGCGAGAAGTCGGCTATCACCGCATTCTTGTTCGGCATGAGCGATGTGAGGTACGGACCTACGCCCTCGCTCTTGTCGTCCACTGTGGTGTTGTCAGGAATGGTGTTCAGGTCGAACGTCCAAAGCGTGCCGTCCACGCGCATCTTCTGCAGTTCGAGGTCGGCTTTGTGTATTGCCGACATCAGCTCTACGCCGAAGTCCTTCATGCCGAGCGCCTCCGGCGCCTGGGTGAGCTGTCGGTTGTACTCCATGTAGGTGTCGAAGTAGCTGAAGAACAAGAACTGCTTGTAGCCCGACGACTCCATCAGAGCCGGTATCGGCTTGTCTTCGGCAGCAGCTGCCTTGCGTAGCGGCGCCTTGCTGAACTTATCAGCCATCTCCTTACCCCATTTTCCGAGACACTCTACCATGTCCGGTCCGTAGTTGGAAGCTATTCCCTTCAGACAGCTGAACAACGGAATCTTGTCGGCTACCTTTCCGCTGAGATAGTCCATAGCGCAGTCGCCTGCAAATTGCAGTGCCGATCCTTCAAGTGCGTTGGTTATGGCTGGCGCCACGCAAGTTGGCAGGTCGGGAAGCGGCACACACTCTATTGCTGTACAGAACAGTTTAAGCAGAGCCTTGGCGTCTGTTCTGCCGCCGCTCGCCGTTGCATAGTCGCCGAAATCGCCATAAGGTCCACCGCCCAGTCCGGGTTGTGTCTGAGGATAGATTACAGCGTGTCCGCCACCTGCTGGTGGTGGGTCAGAACATTCGGCGTTGTCCTGCACGAATCTGATGATAGAACCTATCCATGCGTACTTTGCGTTGTCGCCACAGGGCCACTCAAACTTGGTGCCCATATCGCCGAAGCACTTCTTCTTGGCTCTGCCCTCTACGCTCTGCACCATCTTGCGCTTCACGTTGCGTGCAAAGTCGTCGCTGTTGAAGTCCTCCTCGTGCATCACGAGCACCGGTATGACGTAGCTCTGCTCCGGTGCGAGCGTGAAGCCCTCATATTCCACCATCGGCATGAACACGAATCCGTCTGCCGTTGGCGGTGTGTACTGCACGTTCTGTGCGGCAATGAGTCCGCGGTTGCGCAGCACTACGTTGAAGAGTGCGCTCTTGCCGCGGTTGATGTCGGCAAGAATGATTGCGTCGGGAGCATTCATCTCCACTACCGGCACAGGCACCTGCGTCTCGTACGTCAACTTGGTGGTGATGTCGTACTCGTCTTCTATCTCTGTCTCCTCCACCGTCCAGTCTACTCTGATTGCCTGGTAGCTGATTGTGGCAAGATGCTCGGTTGTTTCGCCCGGACTCACCAGCACGTTCTGGTCGTAAGTGTCGTGGCGGTCTGCCGTAACGTGCAGATGGTAGTAGCCTTCGTTCAGATTGTTGAACGTAATGCTGCCGTCGTCGCCCGTCACATCCTGCATCACGAGTGCGCCGGTGTTGTAGTCGGTGAGTCGCACGCTGGCGTTGCTCACGTACGGATGCTCGCCGTCCTTGTTGCCGTATATGGTGTTCTCGTCGCGAACGCGGATGCGAAGGTTGCCCTTCTCCTCGCTCACCACCTTCACGTTGAAGCCAATCTGCTTGCCGTTGCCCTCGCTGCAGTTGATAGCGATGCTACCCTTCTGGTAGACATTCACGTCGTAGTTGGCAGCGTTGAACTTAAGCATCACCGTAGCACTGTCGCCAGTTGCCAGCGACGGCATTGTGGCAGGCGTAGCCAGACTGATGAAGTCGGAAAGCGCGGCAGGCAGCGATACGGTTATCTTGCCTGTCTCGGCTATGCCGGTATTGGTGAGCACGATAGGATATGTGCGCACCTTGCCCTTGGTCACGGTGGTGTTGATGCTGTTGGTAGACACCACGAGATTCGGCGTATGCTTGCGTGTGTAGTTGTAGGTCACTACGCTGAGCGATGCGCCCTCGGCTGTTGTAATGTTGAACGTCAGGCGGTCCCACTCCTTAGTTTTAGAGAGCGAAAGCGGCTTGATGGTGTAGCTTATCTCGGCTGTGCCACCGCCCGCAAGCTCTGTGTCGCCGCCGAACGTAACCTCATACTGCTCGTTCGGTTCGCAGGTTGCTGTCAGACTGTGCTGAGGCAGACTGCTCATGTTCTTCACCTTGATAGTGCCGCGAGCCACATCACCTTCGTACATCTCGTGCTTGATGTATTCGGTTGTAGTGCGTGAGATGCCGTACACGGCGAAAGTGCCCTGCTGAGCGCTGATGTTCTCGCCAGGTGTGCAGACACCGTAGCCATACTCGCCGCCCATACCTGCCTGAATGGTGTACTCTGCAGAGTATTTGCCCTCGGCGTCGGTGGTGGCTTTCAGAGCTATACGCGAACCGGCATAGATGATATATGGTTCTACCTCAACGTTGGCTGCCGTAGCGCCGCCGCGTGTTTTCACCGTGCCGCCCAGCACTACCTTCTCGCCAATGTTATACGTATTCTTCTCGGCTTTGACGTCGTAAGTGTATGCTGTCGTTACGGTTGTCTCGGTATAGGCGCTGTTGTTGATGGTCTGCAACTCGGTAACGGTGCCGTTCGGGTTGATTTCTGCCGTCACTCTGTACTTTCCGGGCACGCTCGGTGCGTCCAGCTCCACAACAGATGTGTAGGTAGCGCCCACCGCAATGTCGGCATCTGTCTGCGTCATAGTAGAGCTTGTGCCGATGCTTGTGCGGATCTGTGTGCCCTTCGGCATCTTGATGGCACCGATGTTCTTCACCGTTATCGTCACTTTCGCCTTGCTTCCTGCCTCAATCTCTGCGTCGCATGCAGGAGTCTGCATCTCTGCGTCGGGCAGAGTCTGGTCGGAGATGAGCATCCACACCGTACCCGGACTGTAGCCGTCGCTGCTTGCGATGATAGAAATGGTGCGGTTGCCCTCGCTGGTCTCGTTACTCTTCGCCACGAACGGGGTCGTAACGCTCTCCTTTCCGGCAGGGATAGTCACGGTCTTTGCAAACTGCAGATCGTCGCCCTTCGCGCTCAGCGTAACCGTGAGCGGACTGGTCGTTGCGTCGTTGCGACTGATGGTGAGCGTAGCGCCTGTAGCGTCGCCTTCGAGGATAGTTGTCTTGTTCGAAGTGACGCTGAGCGTCGGTCCGTCGTTGTCGAGGACGGTTATGGTGTCGCTCACCACGGTCTGCTTGTCGCCTATCGCAGAGCAGCCGCAATCGGTGATGTATATAGCTGCGCTGAACTTCACCTTGCGTGTGCCGTCAACCTTCTGGTTGTCCTTCACGCCGATGGGGAACGTCACTTCCTCTGTGCCTTCGGGCATGGTTATCGGCGTTGTGTAGTAGAGTTCGCCGTTGCTGTCGTCGCTCAGCTTCAGCGTAATCTTGCTGTTCTTTGCCTCGGTGCGCTTGATGGTGGCGTGAATGGCGTTGTAGCCTGCCGCCTCGCTCACGGTTGTGGGCAGCAGAGTCATGCTTATCGCCGGCACATCGTTGTCCTTCAGTACAAACAGCGCTTTGCCTGCCAGATGATGGTCTGCCGACACGCTGAGCTGCAATGTCTCGTCGTTGGCTGCGATGTTATCGTCAATAATCGGAATGTCAATCACTGCTTCTGTCGCTCCAGGCTCGAAGGTATAGCTCTTAGGCAGGCGGAAGCGCTTCGGCTTCTCCACGCTGAAGTAGACCGTGAGCGTATCGTTGCCGATACGGTAAGGCACGCTGACGGTTGCTTTCATCGTTTCGCCCTCGTTATACTCGGTCTTGTCGAGTTTCACTTCGAGAGGCAGCAGTTCGTCGTCCTTTATATTAAAAGATGTAGCTACATCCTGCGGGTATTCGTTGGCTTTGTTCACGGTTATGGTGACCTTAGAGTAGTCGTTCACCACGTTGTTGTCAGGACAAACTACGTCGAACGACGCTGCCGATTGGCCTTTGCTGATGGTAACAGTAGCCGGAACCTTAGCGTGTTCGGGCAAAGACGAAGCTATGCTGAATGTCTCGTCCATACTACGGTCGCCGCTGCGCTTCAATGTGAGGCGCATCGACTCGCCTTCCTTCACGCTCTTGTCGGGAGCGGTAAGGAACAAGTGCTTCTCAAGCTCGGCGGTTCCGCCGGTTGCGGTGTTGTTAGCTCGATCGGCGTTGTACTCGCCGCAACCGCTGTTGGGCTCAACCACCACTTTCGCCGTCACTTCGCCTTCGAGACCGATGGTCTGCGAGAGGTTGAAGATGGCGCTACGTGCGATGTAGCCGCCCTTGAGCAGCGTGTTACTGAAGTAAGTATTGCCTACATGCACCGCTTCTTCGGTCTCGTTGCTCACGAGATAGACACGTTCGGTCCAACCGCTGCGCGTGTCGGCGTTGCCAACGTTGCTCACTTTCCAAGTTACAGTGACATAGTTGCCCGGCACAAGCGTACTCTCGGTGATGTTAACATCGGTAGTAGCAAGGTCTGGAGCGTTTTCTCGCTGCACCGTGTAGCTGCCGTTCACGTTAGAATCGCCCTGGATGTTGTCGCCTTTGCGGTTTGTGATGATAACATCCGACAAGCTCACGGCGTACTCCGTGCCGGGGTCCAATCCTGTCGGCACAGCCATCGGGAAGTTGATGATTGTGCCGGCGTTGCCCGACAGAGGACGATTGCTCATATTCACGACAACCACTCTATATTTATGGTTGCCGAGATTTCTTACCGACACCGTGTGTTCGTTTATACGCGACTGGCTCAGCGTCGGCGCTGTTCTTGACGAGCGGTCGAATGGCAGCTGCAGGTCGAACTGCAGCGCCACCACCTCGTCTGTGTTCTCAAGGCTGATAGGTATCAGCACGTCCTTGCCCTGACCGCCTGTCAGCTTTCCAACCGACAGGTTGTTCTGAGCCATTGCCGTGATATACATCAGCAAGAACAGCATCATGGTTATGTATCTTCTGGTCTTCATTTCAATTGATGTCTATTAATAGCCTTTTTCTTTCCGTTCACAATATAGACGCCTTCGCGTGCAACGCCGTTCAGTTTGCGTCCGTCGAGGCTGTATACAGCTTCGCGGCTGTCGACGTCTGTGGTTATGGTGTCGATGTCTGTGGTCTGACCCTCAAACGCCACGCCTACCGGCTGTGCATCTATGTCAGCAGCCATCGCCTGGTCTACTCTTGCCGGCTTGGCGAGTCGCAACAGCTTGGTGCGTCCGCTGATGATGTCGCCCGTAGTGCTTATTATCACTACGCGAACACCGTTAGCCGTGTTGTGTGTCACGAGCTGATAGCGCTGCTTGCTGAGAGCGAGCTTCACATCGTTCGCCTTAACGCCAGCGAGTGTGATGTCGAGCGCAGCCACCTGGTCGGTTGCGTCGAGCCACAATGCGTCGTCTTCCACGCTGAGCACGTTAGCTGTAGAGGCTTCTTCGCCCATGCTCTCCGTCCAGCGTCTTTGCGCAGCCATAAGACTCTTCTGGTCGGCGTTGTCGTTGCTGCCGATGAAGATATTTATGGTTGCCACGACGTCCTGCACATTTATGCCGCCGCCCTCATAAGTGTCGGCTGCCGGATAGTTGAAGTTGCCGTTCTGCGTGCCCATGATGTAGTTGAGCGTCTGCTGCGCGTCGAGCACGTCTACCGATGCATCGGCGTTCACGTCGCCCTTTGTCCACGTCAGCTTAGCACGCAGGCGGTTGTTCTGTGCCACGCCTTCATACGATCGGATGCAAAACTCCGTGCCGCTTGCGTAGTTGTACGTGCCGCTGAGATAGTAGCGGTAGGCTCCGTCTGTGTATCTCATCTCGCCTACATAACTGTTGTTGGCGGTAGTATAGATGCGGAGCGTCGGGTGAGCCTCGAAGTTCTGGTTCTTATGGTCGTAAGCGATGAGCGTTCCGAGCTGTATGTCGGCCTGCTTGTCACCCATAGCCCACTCCTGCAGTGTGAAGGTAGAGAGACTGTATCCTTCGCGCTGGCTTTGCAGATTGAGCGAGGTGATGTGGGCAGGCAGAACGCCGCTAAGTTCTGTAAACAGATTGTAGCCAAGATTGAGCGTCTCAAGCGCAGGCAGGAGCTTGCAGAACGCAGCCACATCGCCACTCAAACTGTTTCCGCTCAGATTGAGCGTGCGCAGACTCTTCATCTCCATTTCCTCTGTAGGCAGCGTGCCTCGGAGGTTGTTGTTCTGAAGATCGATAGCCAGTACGTGACCTTCTTCGTCGAATGTGACGCCGGGCCAACCGGTAGACGTTACGGCATTGCTACCAATGCGCCAGGTCTTGTTGGTCCATGCGCCGCCATTCGTTGCCTGATAAAGCACTTTCAGAGCCTCGTAGTCGGCGGCATCAATGTAGCGTTTGATAAGTGCGATCGGGGCTGAAACCTTTATGTTGTTGCTCTCGTTTGACTCTGTCTCTTCATTCCAAGAATCTGTCTCTACCAAATAGCTGACCTCGCTTAGCGTGGCGTCAGGACTTGTGACTGTGAAAGTAACTGTATACGAATCGCCAGGCTGCAACACGCCATTATGTGATATTCTCTTAATCTCACGATACGAACCGTCAGCTTGCTCTTCACAGATTATATCCTGCCAGTTGCTGTTACGTGTAGCGCCCTTACCGATGTTGCGCACAACAGCCGTGACCTGGAATGTAGTGTTTGCCTTCACCTCCGCCGGCGCTGTGACCGACACCACCGCAAGGTCTGAGCGTTTGCGTATGCTGAACGTGCGGTGTGCGCTTTCGACAGTCTCGTTGCACTCGCCATGCGCCGTAGCATACCACTCGTACGACGCGCCTTCTATGGGCACGAACGCTGTTGAGGGCGATGTTGTATTCACTTCCTTCCACTCTTCTGCGCTCTCTGCCTCGGCATCGGTGCGGCGATAGTGGAACGTGTAGCCAACAGCAGCCTGTCCGAGATTGCTGCAGCTGAGCGTAACCTGTCCGTATTCGAGCACGGCGTTGTCGGACGGCGAACTGAGCGCGAGACTCTTCAGCAACGGCTTCACATACACCTTATATATATATGTGTACATGGCAACGCCATTAAGCTCTACGCTTACATGATACGTAACGAGATCGGTATTGCTGCCTTCGTTCGTGAGCGTCATGGCAGGCAGATTGCCGGTGCCGGTGAGCTGATAGCCGCGTACGGTGCAGCCCTCAGCCACACTTGCCGTCCACTTCACCTGCACAGCCTCGCTGCTGCTTATATCGGTGAACGCTTCGGGCTGCGTACTTGTACCCGAACAGATGGTCTGTGCCGAGAAGCGGTCTATCTCGCCGATGTTTATCGCGGCTCCGTTGAGCGTTACCACCACGTTGTCGAGCGAGATATGGCGGAAGAAGTCTGTAACCTTCTGCATATCCGCACTGTTAGCGGCAGTGTTGAAGCGCAGCGTAACGGGGTTCGGCGCTTCGTTCTTGAACGCCATCACGACGCCCGTCGTGCCCAACTTATCTGTCAGCGTGCTGAGCAGCACCAGCGAGTCGGCTGTCTGAAGATTGACGCCGAACGCCTCCTTGCCGCCGGTCTTTACGTTGATGGTGCCCTCGGGCTTGCACTGCGACAGCAGAGAGAGCATCTCGTGCATCGACTTGAACGCACGTGCGCTGTTCACTGTGGGATCGAGTCGGTAGTCGCCGCTCGCTGTCCATGTGTTAGCAGGGTTGATGATTATCTGCTGTTCGGCTGTGACGGTCTTCACTATGCCTCGCGCCGTGAGACGCACGGTGTATGTGCCGGCTTCTGCGTAGCTGTGCATAGGGTTTCGCTCGGTGCTTGTAGCGCCGTCGCCGAAGTTCCACTCGAATGTCTTTGCGTTCTCGCTGCTGAGATTGGTTAGCTGAGCGCGGTTCATGTATGTCTCTACAGAGAACTTCGCCTGCAGATCGCCTTCCTCTGGTGTGCTCACCACGAGTCTACCCGAACGGCTGGTGAAGTTGATGGCAGCGTCTTCGAGCGTTGTGCCAGCGATGTCGCTGAACTTCACCGTGTACACGCTGTCCTTCAGCGCGTCCTGCGCACTCACCGGAATGCGCACCACCACTCCGTCGTGCTCCACAATCTGCGTTCCACCCTCCAGACTCACGCTCAGCACGCTGTCCTCCTGCGCTGCCTGAACGGTATAGGCGTCGGTGCGCAGCGTCTTCTGTATGCCAGCCACATCCACCTTCAGATTCTTCGGCAGATGCAGCTTGAAGTTGAGCGTCTTCACGCTGCCCGTGTTCTGCATGTATATAGGCAGGAGCGTCGTCTCGCCGCGATACATAGATGTAGTAGTGGCGTAGAGGCTGTGGCGCTGCTTGGTGTCGGTAGACGGTTCGCTGGGCGACGACGGCTTGAACTCGAAGTGTGCCACGAGGTGCACGTCCTCTTTGCCCATCGTGCCGTTGAACGTGCGATATTGTCCGATTATTTCGGAACTGCCTTCGCGCGTCCAGCCCTTGAACTCATAGTCGCTAACGCTGTATACCTCAACTCTGAACGTGTTGCCCTCTGACACCGAGAAGCCGTTACTCTGATAGAACCCTGCCAAACCTGCGGGGTCGCACCTGAAGTAGACCTTATGCTTCGGTTTCGTCTCGTTAGGCTCAGCCGGACTGCCCGGCGTATAGCGGTAGTGGGCAGTGATGGTCTCGTCGTTTTCGGTGACGGTGTAGCGTACAGTACGCTCTGTAGAGATAACCGTTCCGTCGCTTGTTGTCCAGTTAACGAACGTATAGTCGGAATACGTAGACGCCGTATAAGAGTTGGTTACACCTACGGCATACTCCTTCACCTCACTCGTCTTTATCGACGACGGGTCGTAGGCAATGGTCAGACGACTTGTCTTCTGATACTCATAATTCGCGGTGAGCGTCTCGGCGCTGTTCAGCTTGCGGTGAGTGAACGAGCTGCTCGTACTCACCACCTTGCCTTCAGCGTCGGTCCAGTTCTTGAAGCGCCAGTTGGCGTTTCGGGCTACCGCCTTCACGCTCACATTGGCGTTCACGACATACAGTCCGCCTCCGCTCACGGTGGCAGCCTCTGCGGGCTTGGCTATCAGCGTAAGCTTGTAGCGCGCTCCCGGTTCGGGAGGACTGTCGGGGTTGAAGTCCTGTCCTCTCGCCACCATGCTTAGCAGCATGGCGAGGAGAGTCAGTATATATCTTGACTTGATCATAGTAGCTTTACTTTACTATTTTCTTATGATTCTGAATATAGATGCCCTTCTGAGCGGTGCTGTTCACGCGGCGTCCGTCGATAGTGTATATGGCGTTGTCGGCGTCGGCGTCAGTAGCTACGGTGTTGATGCCCGTAGTGGGTGCCTCGAAGGTGAGTGTGAAGCGGTCGTCCATGTATCCCTCAGCAGCGCTGAAGGTGTACGGCATCTCTACCTCCACTCCGTAGTCGAGCAGCTTTACGCCCAGTTCGTCGCGGTCTACGGCGATGGTGTATGCGTCGTCGGCAGGCAGATACATGCCTAATGCCACGCTACCGTCACGGTGAGCGCCCTCGTTCACAGCCAGCTGGTCAGCGCCGGCGATGGTGTATATCTGCGGTGTGCCCTCGTAAGCCATCATCTTCACAGCATCGTTGTCTGCGCAGAAGTCGTCAGAAGCATTGGCGTTCACTACGACGCGTGTGCGGTCGGTGCGGTCGGCGCATGTCAGCGCCACGTCTACCAGCTTGCGCTGCACCTGCTTGCTGCGTGCTGCGCGGCGCATAGCCAAAGCCGAGTGGTCGATGGTCTTGTTGATCTGTCTTCCCGCCGGCTGGAACATGATGGCGTCTACCAGTTCGGGCTTCTGAACGAAGAACGCCTGCAGCGGTGTGAGCACGAAATTGTCGTCGGTAGCACTGTATGCCTTATATGTGCGGTTGCCAACATCCCATGTTGTGATAGGTGCTGCGAAATCCATGTAGTAGATGTCGTAGAAGCAAGGATATGGGTTGCCCACGAGGTTCCATCCTGCGTTTGCGCTCTCTACGGCAGCATACTGAACGAGCGGTGTGGTTACGGCTTCGCTGCAGAAAATGTCGTTGTGGGTCTCCTCGGTGGCGGGGAATCCTACATCTGCAGTGTTGTTTGTACGGAAGATGTATCCTTGTCCCTTGCGCAGAATGCCGTCGGCAGCCACGTCTTTCCAGTTGCCCGTAGCTCCGTTTGTGGCACGCGACTCAGAGTCGTAATAGCGCACAGCGATGCTTGTGCCCTCTGGCAGGATGATGTCGCTACGCTTCACGTCATAGGGCATACAGATATAATACCAATAGCCATAACCACTGGTTGAACCAATACCAAAGTTGAATTGCGAAGCGGCGGACGTAATGGCTTCACAACGGCTGATGAGCGATGAGGACAGTTCGGGGTCTCCGATAGAAAGATACTGTAAGTATTTACCAAACGCCTGCGGATTGTTTCCATTGACGATGAGCGCTCCTCCTTTGCCGATAAAGATATCCGGCGAGTTCGGGATGCGTGCATTACTGGTAAGCTCCAGCTTCTTGTAGAGATTCACCTTGTCGGGTGTGTTCGGATTCGGCTCCACCTTTGTGAACTTGCTCCAGTAGTTGTCGAGCTTGTAGCTCACCATTGCATATTCGGGAACGTAAAGCGTTACGCCTGAAACAGAATAGAAAGCGTCACTACTTACAGCTGGAGGAGCTGGCGCAGTGATGTACAGACGCTTCAAAGGACTCTGAGTACAATAAAAACTACTTGATTGCAAGCTGTTGATAGAAGAACCAAGTATCACTTCCTCAAGAGCTTGGCAATTATTGAAAGCACTACTTTTTATAGTCGTAATGTCGTTTCCAAACGTCACTTTCTTAAGACTCGTACAACCATTAAAACTACCTTGGCCAATTGAAGTAAGAGTTGTCAAGTCGGCTTCTTTCAGAGAACTGCATAGACAGAAACCTTGATAATCGATAGACTTGATACGCGAAAAGTTGAAACTTTCCAATTTCTTACAACTTAAAAATGCACTTTCACCGATAGTGACAGGAGCAACATCCTTAATACTTCTCAACGAATCGCAACCATTAAAAGCATAATAAGCAATATTTTTCACATTCTTGCCGCCATGCACAACAGCAAGGTTATTACAGTTACTGAATAACGACTTGTCAATCAATTCCATACTATTATTCAAGGTAACGCTCTTAAGAGATTGGTTCTTAAGGAAAGCAGACACTCCGATAGCTCTTACACTTTCCGGTATTGTAACCTCTGTTATTACGTTATAATAGAATGCTTCCGAACCGATGCTATCCAAACCTTCGGGCAACACAAGCGGACCGGTAAGATAACGATCATAAAAGGCTTTATTGCCGATTGTCTTGAGTTTTGTCGGAAAGTCGACAAAGCGTATCGCAGTATTGGCAAATGCACTGACTGGAATTGTTTCAATGTCGACATTTGTCATATCAATAGCACAAAGACCAGTCATCTTGCTGATGTCATTCCAGTCGTCAGCATTCATCTTGCCGGAAAGACGCAGATACTTCATCTCAGGCAAAGTGTTGACATGCGACAAAGCCTCATTACCAAGCGTGCCTGGAGCAGAGAGATTGATTGTCATATACTGGCTTTCTATGCTTCTAATGCAGATATTGCCGACAGAGAGAACTTGACTATAGCTGTTACTTGTATAAGTTCTATGCTCATGAGTAAATTTCAACTCATGCTCGCCCTCATCTAAGATTGAAAAAAGAAGTGAGCCTGTCTTGGTTTTAGCTGTGCTATAAGAAGACACTTTTAACACACCATCTACATACACTTTACGGTAGTCGTAACTGGAATAAGGATCTAAGGTATAATCGTGGGTTATCGTTGTGCGTCCTTTAGCTCTAAACTTAATTGTAATAGAGGAAGATACTTCTTTATATATCTTACCTACTGTACTCGACGCCATTCCGTCTGCGACGGTCCACGGGTTCGCCTCGTCGTTAGTCACTTCCGTCACCTCGATATCATCGGAGGTGGTGATGAGCGCTCGCAGCTGTTCGTCTATGGCAGCCACGGCAAACTGCAGCCCTGACAATATCAAGACCGCAAGCATGAAAATTCTTTTCTTCATATTCTGTTTTGTTTTTTTGATTTTGCTAATGGGTTGTCGTTTAGTTTTACGGTTGGTCGTTGCCAGACGGTGTCGGTTGGAGTTGCCCGACTATGCAGAGCGGCGCTTACCAACCGTATTCGTACGCCGTCTCGTCGTCGTCATCGGTCTGGAGGCCGCTCTCCCAAAGGTCGCGCGGCGGACTCTGCATTGGCGGTGGTGTTCCGCCGCCACCTCCGCCGCCGCTGGCATTGCCGCCACTGCCGATGGTGACATCGCCGGAAGCGGTGACGGGACTGATCGGACCCAACTCAATAGAGTGGATCACAGGGGTTTGATACTTCTTCTTTACTCTTTTCATTGTTATATATAGTTTCTTGTTATATTCCAATCTGGTTTTTGCGCGATATGCAGGTTCAGTTTTTGCGGCTATATGCTAATCAGCTCGGTGTCCTTATTGCATATTTCGAGGTCGTCGCCTTCCATGAGGTCGATGTGGTCGGTCAGCATATCCTCCACCATGTCGTACGACATACGCATGGTGTTGGGCACGCAGGCGCTGGCGTACATAGCCGAGAGCAGATCCTGCTCCTCCTTCATCGTGGTGGGCGGATCGAAGTCCATCGTTATGTACGACTGGGTAGCTTTCGTGTCGTGTTCTGGTTTAGCTGTCTTGTTCTGGTCGGTTGAGGTTTCAGTTGTTGGTTCTGTCTTTGTTTCGATGTTTCGTTCTGTCGTTGTCTTGATGTTCGCTGACTTTGTTTCGTCGTTCGTTGTCTTAGTTTTAAAAGTGTTGGTTGAGGGACGGACATTGGTGCCAGTCTGAGTTAGTCCTGTTGTGTTGGTTATGTTTGTATCTTTGGTTGAGCTACCGTCGTTTGTTTTCATATCCATTCTCGTTTAGCGTGAATACTCTTTCAGGTTTAACAGGCTAACACTCCACCGCTCTGCGCATACATATAATATATGTGTAGCACAAGAACAATATTGTGTTAAGTTTCTGCTGCAAAGTAAGCTAAAAATCTGCAAAAAGAGTAGGATATTTCTTACAAAAAATAGCCATTTTTTATCAAAACGCCTATCTTTTGCATATTTTAGCCCTATATTTGCCGTTTTTGATAATTTGAAACTCTTTCCTGTTGCGTTCGCCGTCCGATCGGATTCCGTCCGCCGTCCAATCAGATTCCATCCGCCGTCCGATCAGATTCCGTACGGTGGCGGTGGAATTTCACATCCGCTACGGATAAAAAGACTGCGCAGAAATAACAACGGATTAAGCGAATTCGGTGGCTGCCTTCAAGGGGGTGCACTTGTCTCAAGTGCACCGACCAAGCAA
>ERZ1026852.930-NODE-930-length-16731-cov-11.468218_pt1 | contig 16731 bp, 9 predicted proteins | sample MGYA00380156_ERZ1026852 | MGnify/ENA primary metagenome ERZ1026852 (study PRJEB33269, sample SAMEA4719792) | human gut metagenome | biome: human-associated habitat; feature: organic feature; material: feces | place: Cameroon | collected 2013-10 ...
CACACAAAGCTCCAAATGCCCCTCCGAGAAAAGCAAACAACAGAAGTATAAGTTCTGGAATTCTTGTCTTGTTATATACCGCCAAATGCTTGTCCCAACCATACATGGCAAACGTCAGCAGACTCATTATGTATATGAAAAATAAATCTCCCATTATACTATCCTCATTTTAAATTAAACAATCTTTATCATCAGCCATATATGGCGTTATACGCTGAATATGACAGACTATCAAACAATGGCCAAATTACGAACAGCAAGACCAGCACAGCTGCTATAACAACCATTATCTGCTTTATAATTGACCAGGCATTGCCGCTCTTATGAGTGTTTTGCTGTTGCAAGAGATACTCGTTCTCATCTTCATCAACAGTAAATGATATTCTTGAGAAATCAAAGGTGTTCCAATGCAAATCAGCCTCAACTGTCTCGCCGACAGAGAAAAGCGACTTCTCTATTTCCGTTTTACCTTGTTCGTCAAGCACAACTGTGACGTCCTGCTTGCCTTGCTGACGAAGAGTGACACGCGCACCACCCATTGGAGCCGAATGTTCGTCCACAGCCATCAAGGTTATCAATTCTTCCTCTGGCTCATCTTCTTTATTAAAAATAAAGATGTTGTCTTCCTCGCCCTTCAACTGACGTTCTTGCGGGTCATAACCGGATGCCTCAACACGGCAGACTTCATCTTCTCCAAATTCTACAGAACATTCCCATATACCATTAACATCGGTTCGGCCTTCCAGTCTATCACCCATATACTCAACAGACGACAGAATGCCATAGACGGGTTCGCCATTATCACATACAGAAACCTGTATGTTTACTTTCTTAGGCTCGTCAACCGGTTCTTCAGGAAGTGTCGGTTCTTCAGGAAGCGTCGGTTCTTCAGGAAGCGTCGGTTCTTCAGGAAGCATCGGTTCTTCAGGAAGTGTCGGCTCTTCAGGAAGTGTCGGCTCTTCAGGAAGCGTCGGTTCTACCGACGGTTCCGGCTCCGCTGGTTTTTCAAAGGCAAACGTAAATACGTTATTGTCTGCTTCTACAACCTTATTCTGCCGGTCTTGACGCATAGCCACAAGGATGTTCTCACCCTCGTAATACACAACCTTCAGACTTGCATTGCCATTCATGTCTGTCATGGGACATTCCACATGGCCATGATACTCAATCTTCATTGGTTCATTGGCAAGTGGGGCAGAATCCGAATCAGCATGAACAGAGATTGTCGTGTATGTGGTAAGGTCAAAATCGTAATGAGTCTTTCCCGCCTCAACCTCAAAAACGAATGTACGGTTGCTTTTCAGATCAATGAGTTGATAACGCTCTCCCACTTTAACGGTATCGAAACAGAACACACCATCATCGCCTGTCGTACGAAGTTTTTTTACTTGCCGGGTTAAGCGTATGGCAAACTCATACCCCTTAAGACGGACACCATCGTATATGAAAGAAATGTCTACAAGCGTGTGCTTTTTAATTGATATAGGTTCCGGAGGTGTGGATACATATGTAGGTTTGCGAAAGCCCCAACCCGTAAACAACACTCGAAGGTCACCATCATCGTCATTATAAAAAATGAAGCTATCATCAGGAACCGTAAAGAGCGAATCCACGTACTTTGCAGGAATTAAAGTCCCCACCTTATTACGCAATTCGCTTATGACGGTACGTATCTGTTCTTCCTTTAGCCCGCTTGCATCTTCCATGGGCAGCCATTTACAGTCTGATTTTGTATATGACCATACATACTGTCCGGAACCAATCTTAAACTGTGCAAAAGGATTGTCGTTCCCAAGGAGTTTGTCAAGTTCTGCATAGAGTCCTGAATAATCCTCCTTGCCAACCTTGAAAATATCCCTTACTGCTGCTGTCTTTATATCCATAGAGTAGTATATTTTATTAGGTTATTATTCTCCAAGAATCTCACTTTCTATAGCCGTAGGAGTCTTGAAGTTCTTCATTATAGACTTGCGGTATTCGTCATACATCTTATTGAGATACGATACCGACCTGACTTTTTCCTCTATACGCTGCGCCATATTGTCATTGTCAAGAATGAAGCCAAGGGCATCCTTGCAATCTTGCACTGCCGACATGCCACGTTCACGCTCTTTCCTGAACTTCTTGGCAAATTCACGCAAAACATTCGTTCCTTCTTCAAACACAGCAAGACTGTTCAACGTCGATATTGTCTCCGCCTTCTGTGTCTCACTCTGCCCTTCAAGCTTCTTAAGTGACGAAACACTTTGCAAGACACGATTCTTGTCAAAACGGTTGGCAAGCACATCCACGGCTTCGTCATACACCGTCTTATTCTTTATGGTACGGTCTATGACAGCCACGAACTTGTTCACCTTTTCATCAACCGTATACTTCATGCATTCAGAACGTATCTCGTTAAGCCTGCCAAGTGTCATTTTCGAAAACGGGAGGCCTAAATATGAACGGTTATCAGCGATTATCTTCTCCCCCACTTCTGTTTTCACGGCTTCAAGGCGGGCCTCCTGAGCACCCAGTATTGACAGCTGTGAGTCAAGTTCGGCTATTTGCTTTTTTACGATCTCTATCTGTCGGCAAATAGAATCATTGCTTTTCGACAGTTGTCTTTCGCTTGATGCAAGTACAGACAACCCTGACTTATCTTTTTCAAGCTTTAGACCATTAAGCATGCGCCGAAGCTCAAGGCTGTCTTTTGCCAAAGCCTTGTTTTCGTTTAGCGCTTGCTTTAGTTCTTTCCTAAGACGATTATTGGTTTCTTTAAGCGCATCCAATTTATCCTTTAATTGGATGTTAAGCTCCACGTCTTGCCGATAAGCATCGGCGGCTGCACTATTATCAGTTTCTTTATTGTCAGACTGAGCCTTAGAATTACAAGGAACAAGAAGAATCAAAGCCAAAGCCAACAAAGACGTTTCAAATATAGATTTCATAATGTTCTTACTTTGTAACGTAATTCAGAATTTCCTTTTCAATTTCTGTTTCTACGAGCGGATTCTCTGACAGCTCATGCTTGTATTTGGCGAACAATTCGCCCAAGTAGGGAATCATTGAAAAATAACGATCTATTACATACTGCAGTTTGTTTGTTTTTGAAGGTACAAGATACTTCTTCATAGCCTCTTTACAAGCAGAAGCCGCATCGCTTGTCTTTTCAGAACGCATAAGTTTCACATCCCGATCGTTGTTTATATTTATCACTACCTTCTGTAATTCCTTTATACCTCCAGTATATCGTGAAATACGAAGATCAAGATCATACCAATCGTCCTTCTGTTCATCAGACAAAGCGAACATTTTATTTGCTGCGTTTATTTTCTGAGTTCTAAGACTTCTTACTTTCAACCCAATGTCTATTGTTCTATCATAATTATAACTTGTCGTTAACAGGCTACGTCCCTGATCATACAGATGCTTGTTTTTTAGAGTGAAAGCCAGGCGCTGCTTATAATCTTCAAAGTCGGACATCATCTTGAATTGGTCCGCAGAAACCATCATCCCTTGCAATGTTTCAACATCCAATTGAGAATAAGGCATTGCCAACATTGCTTTGCATTTCTCATAGTCAAGTTTAGCTATATCACCTTTATAGACATTCAGGTCAGAGGTATGCTTCTTTAAATCGGCTATTTGCTTTGTCTTTGCCTGCTGTTCTGATTTTAATGCTTCAAGGGTTTCCGACAATTTCTCCTGCTCTTTTCTCAAATCACCAACAGTCTTCTCCTTTTCTGCAATAACCTCCTCAGACATTCCTCTTTCAGACATCTCCTGTTCTTTCCTCAATGCTTCTATATCGGCTTTTAATCTTTCAGAAGCAGTTTTAACAGCAATCAGACTTTCTGTAATGCTGATGCTATCCTTTTCCTGCTTTACGATTTGCTCCTTAAGGTTCTGCTGTTCTCTAAGCACCTTTTCATAGTTCTGTCCAAAAGAGGACAGAACTATGAAAAGTAATGACGAAGTCAACAATATATGATTAATCATAATTATTCTATTAATTTTCATTATTTCTAACGTCACTATAGAAAGCGCTAACAAAATAATTCAGATTATAATTGTTACTATATTCATTATTATATCTATCGCGAACATTACGTAAAGTCTTCAGCTGTGAATTATTACGCTCCGAAGACGGAATTCTTGAATAATATGATGTTATTGCATTAGCCAACGATTTATAGAACGCTGTGCGTGCCTCAGACAATCTGCCATCAATATTAGCCAATCCGTTCTTTATCTCACGAATGTTGGAGAGATGTTCTTTATATACAGCATTTGACTCTATAGACGCTTTTTTAGCTTTAATGCTATTACTATAAGCACTAAACGAACGCCAGGAAGAGCCGTCAAAACCTGGGGACAACCCTATTCTGATGCGAGAAACACTCAAAGCCTTCTTATAAACACCGTTTACCTGATACAGCTTCTTCACATTGTTATTGTCTTTGGCATTTGCGTCAGCTTTGCTTATCACGCCAAGAGCATTGATGTATTTATCGACAACCTTTTCCCTGCACGACTCTGAATTCCACTCACCATCCATAAGCTTCTTATAGACTGCCTCAACAGCTAAGCGAGTATTCAGATCTACGAGTGTTCCTACAGAATAGTCATTCCTCATTTGGTTAAGCTTATCGCAGTGCTTTGCGAATACGGTCTCGTCCCAATCATTTGCCTGCTCCCAATCCTGCTCTATCTGTGTACGCACCTCCTTCAATGTCTCATCAGGAGGGTCAGGCAAGTCATGAGAAACTGTTGATTTCGGAACTATAATAAATGCCAAGACAACAAGTGCCAAAAGCCCGACAAACGTTATTAATAATTTTATCGCTTTCATTTCTTAGTTATTTGATTATAATTCTCCATATTTTTGATCTTTGGCAGCTGGTTTTGGAGTAGGTTTAGGGGCAGGTTTGGGGGCAGGTTTGGGGGCTGATGCCTGGACTGGCTTTCTATAAGTTTCAGCAATTTTCAGTAAGTCTGAAAAAGACTGGAAGTCATTAGCCATGAAACTGTTCTTCACCTGTTCTCTTCGACTGCTGTCATAATCATAAGCTTCAAAACCAGAAAGGCCAGGTACCACGCCATTAGTTATCAGCTTAACCAGATTAAGATGGACTTTATTTATTTTTTTGTTTTGTTGCTTTATATAATCAACAATACCATTATAATTCTTATTACGGATATAATCGGTAATATTCTTATAATCCTCAATTCGCTTGCAGATATCGGAGTCTATCTCTTTACAACGATCAATATCCTTTAAATTATATTCATCATAAATCCCATCAACTTCAGCAAACGAAAGGTCCTTTTTCTGAAGAATAGAGTCAGACCTGTTCAGAAGACTTCGGATATCATCATCAGTCGTTTCATCAGAAACGACCGGATCAGGTGTTGTCACAGTATCTGTATGAGCTGTAGGGTCTTGGGGCTTATTGCCGTTGCAGAAGTGGCTTTTTATAATCATACTTCCTCCAATAAGCAACGCACCTAATAAGAAACCTTCTATAAACGCTAATCTACGAGTTGGCTTAAAAATAACATCCTTTATCGTTATCGGTTTACGGATTTGTTTAAAATCGCTGAATTTTACAACCCAACAACCGTCTACATACTTTTCTTCAGAATAATCAAAGTCTGTAGTAAACACCTTATTGCCAACAGACAAGTCAACCTTATAATGGATTTGATTAAATAATGGCTTAGGAATCCTTAGTCCACTCTGATACGTCCTATTGTTGCTTGCGTTTGACTTGCCTTTTTTGCCTTTACCTTGTGATATGGTTGTATCTAAAGAAAGATTAAGCTGATCTTTGGATACAATTTCACCGGAAGCCTCGTTTCTTACAACGATCTTACTCTTTACACCTTTTTTATTAATGCTCTCAATTATTGCTTTGTTATCTGATTCACCTATAACAAACACTAATTTAAAAACATCGCTATGCTTGTCTTTTTCTGTTATAACTAACGACGTTACAGTACTATCGTCAATTGTTTTTTGCTTCTCCTTTTTCTTAGTTCCCCATTTCAATTCATTTTTCATAGAATCGAATGTTGGCTCAGCGTCAAACTCAATCTCCAACGATTCAGGAGCTGTTACCTTGAATAAATCCAAATGATTCAGCTGTTCATACTCCTCGCCTTTGAGCTTGAACATATAGTCTTTATCCAAAAACACCTTCTGTCCATTGTATCTAATGGTTAATTGTCCCTTGTGCAAATATATGGCAGCCTCGTTTTCTTGTGGAGTGAAAACCACACGAACATTGAATTCTCGGGGGTGCTTATATGAAGCGGTTGAAACATTGATGATTTCCGCGATTCCATCAAAATTCACACCACCTACACAATCACCATTCAACAACTCGCTTATAGTGAATCTGATAGGTTTACCCTCATAATAACGACTGTCCACTTTGGGCTCTATAGTGATAGGCTTGTCTACTTCGTTCGTTTTCTGATAAAAATTACCATCAACAAGAATTGTATATACAGGTCGGCGCGGTATATCCAATCCTGTGATACGATTAAAAGTGCAATTATCTCCTACGTTCTCAGCAATTAGCACTTCGCTGTATTTCTCGAACTCATCGTACTGGACGTCGTTAATTAATTGTTCAATGCGAATCTCTTCCGCTTGTATACATCCAATACAAACATCATTAGACATCGTATGCCAAGGACTTGCTGATTCTGTGAGTGTGTATTTTTTTGCAGTTTCGTCCAAAGCGTCAAGAGGAACACGTACATCATTAAACTCATAGGTGCCAGCTTGCTCATCACGGCATGTCATACATTTCTTCAGAAAAGTATCCAGCAGATCCGTTAAAACCTCATAGGGGGTGTAACCATTCACCTTATATCCTTTCGGTATAGAAAAAGCGAGAGACAAAGCTCCTGCTCGAATGGCACCATGACTACGTACCTTGTTCTTGATAATCTTATAAACGACCTGAGATTGGTCAATGCGGATTGAAAAATAATGTGAATTACTTTCAAATCCACCATAGAAAACATCCTTTAGTTCAAATCTCGGATTATTAAACATGATAAGGGAACCAAAACCGCCATTAGGGGCTGGATTTCCACTTACTTTAACCGATATAAACTTATTATCCATCACTTTTTCAATTAGTTTAAAACCTCTCTTACTTTATCCCAAAATGTCTTTTGTCTTTCACCACCGGTAGCATTCATTATGGCATTAACAAGCTTATCAGAATCAGTCTCTTCGTATTCATATAAGCCTCCGACATAGAATGTACCTAAACTGAAAGTGAACAGCTTTGGACGATAATTAGAATTGCTGTTAATATTATAATCCCTGCATACATCAACCAATGGGGGAACTATATTCATTCCATAATTCTTATTGAACACCTCCAATGCCTTATCATCTCTTTGTAACGGTTCGCCAAGGGTATCTGCCTTTGTAACAATGATATGTATCGAATCCACTTTCTTCATTATATCAGAATTGGCCGGATCCTGGAAGATATTGACAATCTTCTGCATGAGTATTTTCTGATTGACAACAGCATACTTCAACTTATGGATTTTCTCTCCAGTCTGTTCATCGTATTCGTCATACTCACGATTAAACCTTACAATGTTTGTTGTAGGGTCGATGATAAGGAAAAAGACTTTACGATTGTCATTACGCAACAGCTCCGTTACGCCCGTACCCATCTCTTCGAAAGAGAATTCACGAGCTTCATTATTTGTGATTCCAAAAGCAAACTCCTCACCAGACATCTCAACCAAGTTGACATTATGCTTTATTACCATATCATCTTTCTTTTCCGAAATTGTGGCCTTCAGAGTTGTCACAAAATCGCCTGGTGTATGAGGTACTGTCATACCGTAATCCGTATATTGTCGCAAGGCTTCCACATAGGGAGCACCAGAAGACGCAAGATTTACCTGTAAAGAAGAAGTGCATGACAATCCCATAAGCACACAGGTCTTTCCCGTAGAAGGTATACCAAAGAAATAAACATCAGTGAAACCTTCCGGACATTCTGCTTCCGAATGTTGCATTGCCTCATAGATATCGGGCAAGTCTTTTTTTACGTCTATACTGTTAAGCGTATTCCAGACATTTTCTGTCATCACACCTTTCGATATCAGATCGTGTTCTGTAAAGATACCAAGTTTTACCAGATCCTGAAGTCTTGAAACTTCATATCTGTTTGGCTCATGGCGCATAATGTCAATTTCTCGTTGCTTAAGCTTCATAAACAGCAATTCTGCTTCATTCTTGTACGGAGATTTCGGATTGTTATGAATGTAATTAAAAACAACGATTATGTCATCAGAATCTCTAACTCTGTTCCATTCCACTATAGCATTTAATCTGGCATTAGCTTCACCAACATATTTTCCTTTGGGGAACAGGACCTTATAGTCTTGAAGCTGCTGCACATTCTCCTTGTCAGTAATGTTCCATACATTCTCATCTATCTCATCGTGATGTGCAGACATAGGATATTTATTGAGATGTCCTATGAGTGATGTCATTGAGAATGGATCAACAGCATTCCAGTCTGCCTCCTCTTTAGCGAGAGCTTCACGCTGCAAAGCATCCTTTATCTCTTTACGCTTCGCAATTGCCTCATCCACATGATTGCCCTTAGGACGTGTGCCTTCATACTTGCGAATATAAGCGTCAATACGATCTAATGTGTTCTGAGACATATCAGAAAGAGAGGGCTTTAATTCCTCCCATTCCATACCGGCCGGTGTGGGAAGCTTGTCCGCTATCTCATTATACTTAGCATTTGCTTCGTCCACATGATTGCCGTTAGGACGTGTGCCCTCATACTTGCGAATATAATCCTCAAGCTTCTGCAGTGTCGATACAGAAACTTCAGAAAGCGAAGCCTGTAAAGCTTCCCAATCCATTTGTGCAGGCGAAGGCAAATGTTCCTCTATATACTTGCGTCGGTCGTCTGAAATATGAGGTACATCCGAAAGCGAAATGTCTCCACTCAAGAAGTATTTCAATATTACATTAAGATTCAAGCGGTTGATATCGTCTATCAACCTCTTACGTTGTAAATCCGTTAGTGCCATATTTTCGTTTTTTTATTTATGTCATTTTTTATTGTTAAGCAAGCTTTTCTTTTATTTTATTTTTTAATCTCGACCAAAAAGACATCTGTTCATAAGGAAAAGGTAAAACTTCTGATATAGCATTAACAAGCAATTCAGAATCGGTAGCATCGTATTCATACAACCCGCCAACATAGAATTTACCTAAGCTGAAAGTGAACAGTTTCGGGCGATAATCAGAATTGCTGTTAATATGATAATCCCTGCATACCTCAGTCAATGGTGGAACTATATTCATCGCATAATGATTATTGAAATAATCCAATGCTTTTTCCCTTCTTTGCAATCGTTCGCCAAAGGTATCGGCCTTCGTAACAATAATATGTATCGAATCCACTTTTTTCATTATATCAGAATTGGCTGGATCTTGGAAGATCTTTACAATATTCTGCATAAATATATTCTGATTGAGAACTGCATACTTCAACCTTTGGATTTTCTCTCCTGTCTGTTCATCATATTCGTCATACTCACAATTAAACCTTACTTCGTTTATTGTTGGATCGATTATAAGAAAGAAAACTTTTCTGTTATCATTATGAAGTAAATGTGCGATATCACTATTATTCTCTTCCTTAGAATGTTCACCATAATCTTTCACCATCTCTAAGAAATGACTTCCTGACATTTCAATAAAGTTCACATTATGTTTTATAGGAGTATGCCCATCCGTAATAATCGTTGTCTTTAGAGTTGTCACAAAATCATCTGGCGTACGGGGACTCAACATACCATAATCCGTATATATTCGTAAGGCTCCAGCATAGGGACCACCAGAAGACGCCAAATCAACATTTAATGAAGTAGCGCATAATAATCCTTGAAGAATGCAAGTCCTTCCTGTAGAAGGCATACCAAAGAAATATACATCGGTAAAACCTTCCGAACATTCTACTTTCGATTCTTGCATTACCTCATATATATCTGGTAAGTCGTTTTTTACGTCTATACTGTTAAGCGTATTCCAGACATTTTCTGTCATCACTCCTTCCGATATAAGTTCGTCAACTGTGAAGATACCCAATTGTACCAAATAAAGAAGCCATGAAACGTCATATCTATTCGGCTCACGGCGCATACGACATATTTCTTGATGTTTAAGATCCTTTAAAAAACAACACGCATTATCTCTATATGGAGATTCGGGATTGTTCTTAAGATAATAATAAACAACAAATATATCACCTGAATTCCTTGCTCTCATCCAGTCGTCTAAAGCCTCTAACATGGCTTTAGCTTTCTCTATATATTTGCCTTTTGGAAACAAAACCTTATAGTCTTGAAGCTGCTGCTCACTCTCTTTGTCAATGATGTTCCATACTTTATCATCTATCTCATCACGATGTGCAGACATAGGATATTTATTGAGATGTCCTATGAGTGACGTCATTGAAAATGGATCAACAGCATTCCAGTCTGCCTCCTCTTTAGCGAGAGCTTCACGCTGCAAAGCATCCTTTATCTCTTTACGCTTCGCAATTGCCTCATCCACATGATTGCCGTTAGGACGTGTGCCCTCATACTTGCGAATATAAGCCTCAAGTTTGTGTAATGTCGATTTTGATACTTCAGAAAGAGAAGCCTGTAACGCATTCCAATCAATTTGTGCAGGCGCAGGCAAATGATCCTCTATAAACTTACGGCGGTCATCTGTAATATGAGGTACATCCGAAAGTGAAATGTCTCCACTCAAGAAGTATTTCAATACTACATTAATATTCAAGCGGTTGATATCGTCTATCAACCTCTTACGTTGTAAATCCGTTAGTGGCATATTTTCGTTTTTTTATTTATGTCATTTTTTATTGTTAAGCAAGCTTTTCTTTTAACAACGATTTTTTATAACGTTACACCACCATCATTATTAGGATTCTTGGAAAGTCCAAGAGTAAAAGTACGATATGCCACGAAATAATTTAATAAGATTAGCACGTGTACGATTATAAGGAACAGGATTGAACTAACATTCATTCCTCCTGCAGACATAATGGCCTTTCGGAACTCAAGATTCTCAATACCACCTTCAACCTGATATTGCATAACTTGATTGGATAATTTAATAGTGTAAGCCCGAGACATCGAATCGTTTTTTACCAAAGGCAGCTTTGCACTTGCAGAACGCTCTGTCAACCATTTTGAAGTCTGTACAGCAAGGTCTTCTATTAGCTTTGCTTGAGAGGGAATTTGTATGACATTCCAACTATCAATAGTGTTAATAATAGCGTCACGCTCTGCCTTATATTGCTTTTTATATTGTTCGTATTGTGTTCCTAAAACATTTCCTTCTTGAATTTCCACGAAATTGTCAACACTCGTTCGAGTAGGTTTTATTGAGTTATGTTCCATATAGGTCACAAGTTCAGAACTACGGCTCATTCCCATACCTACAGAATTGCCAAGACCGGTACGAGTTTTTTCTAAAGCGTCTTTTTCGAAATTCTCATACTGGCTGAACACAGAATCAATCTTTGCAATATCATTATGAGCTTTATCTTTATAAATGGCCTTGTCAGCATTAGCAGCAAAGAAATTGGTCACTCCGCCACAAAACGACAATGGTATGACCACTACGACGTAAGCAACAAGTGTGCTTATCTCTATGATTCTCCACTTTTCAAGCTGGTTTTCCGCACCTTTAGCCTTTACCAGGAACCATAAAGCGAATGCCGCCAAACCAGTTATAGCAACAGCAACAAGGATGTCCCAGCCCATTTCACCTCCACTCTTAAAAGAATGTCCAAGGAAAGTAAAAGAAAAGAGAAGTACAAGACCAACTATAGATATTATATTGGCTTTTGTTAATTTGCCAGAATTGTTTTCATTTGCCATCTTCTTGAGATTTTTAATTTAATAACGTATTTATGTTTCTTAATTATGAATTTGATATCTTACGGATGTAACAACGGCCACGTTCATTATTATTTAGGAAAATAATACACTGCGCCTTGTTCTGAGCATCGGGCACAAGCGAATAAGTATGTTTCTTAAAATATAGTGCCTTACCAGGAAGTGTGGCATTCTGGGTCTGTATAACATCCACACGCCTGTTAGAAATCCTTACAACAGCAGGCGCAGGATAAACCTCACCATCAGTTTGACAATATCTTATCTCGGCTGAATTGTTCGGCTTAAATGTGATACGCACCTTTCCTTTTTCTCCAGTAGGCATCTCGTTATCATCGACATATTTACTAAGACGAGTAGTCTCCCAAGTTCCAAGCAGGCTTGACGGGTTGGTACTGAAATTGCCTATCTGCGATTTCACTTTCAGTAAAGCATCCTTTATCTGTACCAACCTACCAATCTCTGGCGCACCATCCAAAGACAAGCCGGTTTCTTGCAAAATCTTTATAATCTCAGATGTTGTAAGGTTAGCATTAATGCTCTTCATCAAGCCAACAACACCAGTTATGATTGGAGCCGAGAAACTTGTACCAGGCCACATATCGTAGGCATTACCAGGTAAAGCTCCAAAAATATCCACTCCCGGTGCAGATATTGTCGATTCGGCCACATTCATATTCGGGAAATTACCAAAATTGCTAAAGTCTGCCTTATGCAGATTTCTGTCAACAGCAGACACACGTATGGTATTATGTCCTCGCTTCGACTCATCCATAGCTGTGTAAACATTATCGTTACCTGCAGCCCACACGATAGTAACATTTCGCTCTTCAGCAAGACTAAACACGTATTTCCACATATTCTCTTGTGGTAGTCCATGCTGTCTTGAGAGTTTCACCTGTTCTTCAACAGACATACGCTTTACGACGTCGGAAAACTTAGAGCCACATGAAAGATTGATAACGTCTGCTCCATGATACATGCAATAGAGCAAACCCTCCACCATTGTGACTGTATTGATGTGTTCACCCATGCTGACTGGCATGAATTTACACTTAGGAGCAATACCACACGAGCCCTTGCTATTTCCCATATTGCCAGTGGCAACGGAAGTAACCAAAGTACCGTGACCTGCATAATCCATCGGGGCACCGACACGCGGCGCTACGTCTGCATTGCCTTTTATTACAGAGAAGGGATATACGCAACGGTTGCCTCGCAGCTCTTCATGGGAAAGATCCATATAACTGTCCACTATACCTATAACGACATTATCCGAACCTTGTGTTACAGTCCATGCATCATAAGCCTGTATTGGTTCAAAATACCATGCCACATTAGGATATTTAAAAGCCGGATCATTAGGATGAACGCCATCACTCTGTGTCATAACCTCCACTGGCACCACAAGAAACTTAACATCATTAATCTGTGATGGCAACTTCCTGCATATTTCAGAACGTTTTTCCTTAGGCACACTTAGGACAAGTGTCTTGGAACTGGAGTTATAACATTCTATCTTATTTGCAGGTTGTGGATATAATTGAGTGAACTTAGAGGCAAACTTCTTAAATGTCTCGTCATCCGTTTGAGAATCAAGGATTACATACAGCAGATTCGGGTATATCTGTGTGGCTCCTCCATTATCAGGATCAGGCATTGCCTCATCTTCATTAAACGGTGGCAGCACATTCTGGTCTGGAGCGGGAAGACCGACGTCCTCCGCTCCTGCTATAGGCTGATTCCATGTGGAGTCGGAGGCTTCGTCGGACGCTTCAGTAGAGTCGTTGGGCTGATAGACATCCCCTGGTCTGTTAAACTCCGAAGGCATCTGAGAATGGTTATTGCAATTGCGTAACAAACTCAGAAGAAAAAGGAGCAACAAAAGCAAGAGAAGAAATATCAACAGATTGCCAAGACAACCCATACATCCCCAAGGTTTCCAAAAGGGCGTATGCCCATCGGAGTACTGAAATCCAAAAAGAATTCTTTTCATAATTATGTGTTTTTACTTCTGCTTTTTATTCAGACTCTCAATTATCTTTTCGAGCACTTCATTTGCTTCATGGTCATATTTAGGCAGATTAAGATGAGCCACAAAGGAGATAAACATATACTCTATCCAACGATTATAATTGTCTTCAAACGACGGAAGAAGATTCATGGGAGAAGTAGACATATCGTTGAACATCGCTGTTAAATCAGTCTCGTCATAAACAGCCTTACTCTCCTTGTTTATATAATTGAATACAGGAAGTTTCTCTTGTCTGCACGTATCTTCAGCTACAAGCTTTTCGTCTTCATTCAGGTAAGAATATCCAAAATCAAGAACGAAATCATTGATTGTGCTGGCAAGCAGATCTGCAAGCAGACTCTCATTGGCTGTATGTATGTCAACGACGTTTACATATTCAGCTATGGTATCTGCCATATGGTCACTCAGTCTGACTGCCTCTGCCGTAGAAACAATTCCGTCTATAAGATCTCCCATAACAACAGTATCGAAAGATCTATCACCTGAATTCTGCGACAAGAAATCTACTGACTTTATCGCCTCACACCATTTTGCATATACTGCGTCACCTATTATATAGGAATTCATCTTACGCTTGTACGAGCATGAGAAAAGTTTCTGAGGATCAACATTCCTATGTTTAAGATAATCATCAGCCTCTGCTTTCGATTCGAAACCGTATGTCTTGATAACGCATTGCCATTGCTCTTCTATTTCCTTATCTTGGCTTAACGGATATCCTGAATTTGCGCATGACTGACGGATAATCTCATAATCTTTGAAGACATTCACTGCAGTATTAATATCCGGACTATGCATAACAGAATGTACAGTACGATAACAAACTGTTTCATCCAATTGAATAGCCTGGATAAGATGACCGAAATAATAGTTGTCATCATTGCAAGTGAAGTCCATTTCACGGAATATGGAGCGTGCTTTGCGTATATTCTTCTTTAGTGCATCCCCCTTATTATCAGAAACATGATAACCATCGATAGCACTTACTGCATTATCACACACCGCCTTTATCTTGTTATTAAAATCTTCAGAGCGTGCATTGTCCATACATGCTGCCACATATTGTAGATTCTCCATAATATAGAGCGAACCGTCATTGTTACGTGTCGCGGAGGCATCCCACGCCACTTCGGGGTCAGCAAAACGTTGCCTTACGTATTGGCTTCCTATAAATTCGTTACGCAGAATTTCATAAAAGTCAGATGGCATCAACATTGAAGTCTCTCGATGTGTGGTGAGAAAACCATCATATAGGTCTTTAGAGAACTTATAGTCACGCAATACATACGCATTACGGAAATCCTCTCCAGGCGCTGTCCAATTCTTCACCCAACTATTATCCGTCGCATTAAGCACCTGATTATTAGCAATGGCCTCAAAACGATTGAACCAACGCTGACCGGCAACTGTGGATGTCGGCTTCTCGCCAGGACCAAGCTTCATGTCAAGATTAAACATGGTGCCAATGAAGAAAAGAGGAGATTTGCCTGTAAGTTCCAACTTATTAGCACGTTCCTGTGGCGTACTACCCACATACTCATTTACCCAATCTTCAAGAAGTTTATAAAGATATGTAACATCATTGTCTTTATTATGATGACAGAATAGAAGTATATTGATGCGCATTTCTTCATTATACTTATTGAAGAGATATGCCACCTTACCACGTAGTAGACATTTCAGCAAAGACTTATTATCTGTATCAGAAAGCACTGACGAATTCAGAGACAAACGCGAACGGGCTCCAGGGAAATCAAGCAAATCGTTCTTTTCCAACATAGACATCTCAATCTTGTTATGATTCATTCTTGAAGAAGAACTTGCAGGGATTTCGTCAAAACTGTAACTACGGCTACTTTGAAGGAAAGAATCGCCTATTCTGAATACTACTTCAGCACATACAGCACAAATGTCACTTTTCGAAATTCCGTCTATAATCTTGCGGTAATTACCATCCTCTTTAACATAAACATCCGTTTTATAGGATGAATTCTGGCAGAAAAGCTGATTCAAGCACTGTACACTCATTATCGTATTCTCATGAATGCCACCATGAAGGACCGACTCTATAGGTAAATACACCTCATGTGCGAAATCTATTCTTTGCAGAACACCATACAAATGCTTGAAAAGCATAGTAAAATTTGGTTCATTATGCCATAGATTAGCAAAGACTGAAACATAGTCTTCCGCTGGGATATTCTCAATAATAAGTGCAAGACGTGTAAAGAATGATGTTTTCCAGAACGACTGGGCATTATTAATGTGACGCTTAAAGTAATCGTTCATAATGAAGACATCATCAGCGGTGATTATTTGTCTTGTTTGAGCAGCAGAATTTGAATACTTATCCTCGAGTGACTTACAAAGTTCCTTAATCTCGTCTTCTCCCATGGCATTAAAATTCATAATGTCATTATAATAAGAATCAGAGATGATAAGCACCAAGTCTTTCAAAGACAGGGTCTTCACAAGAACCGGCAATTTCACATTATATGCTTCAATGTTTTTGCTAAACGAAGAGAAGCGGCTCACCACACCAGTAGACTCAGTTTGACCACCCTCTGCACTTGGAGGATTAATATCGTAAACGAAATTATAGCTTGTATCTCCAGCCTCTACCATATAAGGATTTCCATCATTATCCTGCAACAGGCAACTGATGAGATACGACTTGCCAACCTGACTCTTTCCAAAAGCTGCAATACCAGGATTGTCCTCTTCTGCGGCAGCAA
>ERZ1026852.937-NODE-937-length-16657-cov-5.983315_pt1 | contig 16657 bp, 12 predicted proteins | sample MGYA00380156_ERZ1026852 | MGnify/ENA primary metagenome ERZ1026852 (study PRJEB33269, sample SAMEA4719792) | human gut metagenome | biome: human-associated habitat; feature: organic feature; material: feces | place: Cameroon | collected 2013-10 ...
TATCCGTCGCGTACCAGTCAGATCGGCGAGGAAGCATTGCGGGTAGAGCATCTGACAGGAAATGGAGACCATGATATTTCGTTTACCCTGCACCGGGGAGAAATTCTTGGATTTGCCGGACTGGTCGGTGCAGGTCGTACCGAGCTGATGCGTGTAATCTATGGTGCTGATCCGATTGAAAGCGGAAAGATTTTTGTAAATGGCAGGGAAACAAATATCCGTACATGTCAACAGGCAATCCAGCATGGAATCGGATATATCCCGGAGGACCGGAAGGCGCATGGCGCATTTCTCCGGATGAGCATCAAATGGAATGTCGTTGTAAATAACCTGCGTGGCATCTCCAAAGGACCATTCGTTGATGAGAAGCTGGAAAACCGGATTGCCGAGGATTACGAGGAGAAATTCCAGATCAAGACACCATCCCTGGAGCAAAGGGTGGAGAATCTCTCGGGCGGTAATCAGCAGAAGGTTGTAATCGCAAAGACACTTGCAGCAAATAGTGAAATCATCATCTTTGATGAACCGACGCGGGGAATCGATGTCGGTGCCAAGCAGGAGATCTACAAACTGATGAATCAGCTTGCCGGTGAAGGGAAGGCAATCATTATGGTAAGCTCGGATATGCCGGAGCTTTTGGGAATGTCTGACCGGATTATCACCATCTACGAGGGTAGGAAGACCGGAGAACTTGCGAAATCAGAATTCGACCAGAACTATATTCTGGATCTAGCATCAGGAGGCGAGGAACATGGAAAAAACAAGTAATAAATTCATAACTTTTTATAAGAAATTTGGTATATATGTATTTTTGGCGGCCGTTGTTATTATCTTTTCGATTATTGCACCGAACTTTTTATCTGTAGCAAACCTGATTAATATTTTGCGTCAGGTATCTATTTTCGGTATCGTTGTAATCGGCGTTACGATGGTCATGATCGGCGGAGGCATGGATTTGTCGGTCGGAGGAATCATGGCGGTCGTCGGCATGGTTATGGGCTATTGTATGGTAAATGTCGGGTTGCCGATTCCGGTTGCCGTGATTATCGGCATTGCACTTGGTGTTGCATTTGGTGCTATCAATGGCGTCGTCGCCATCAAGCTGCATATCGCGCCAATCATTGTAACACTTGCCATGATGCTTGTGCTGCAGGGCGTGGCATATCTGATCACCGGCGGTTATCCGATCACCGGTATGCCGAAAGCATTTTTGACAGTCGGACAGGGATATATCGGACCGGTTCCGATTCCGGTTATTCTGTTTGTGATCTTCATCGTATTTGGCTGGATTGTCATGAACAAGACATACCTTGGCAGAAATATTTATGCACTTGGCGGAAACAAAGAAGCAGCCAGACTTGCAGGTATCAATGTCAACAAGCTGACGGTACTCGTGTATTCTTTTGCTGGATTTGCAGCCAGCATCGCAGCAATCATCATGGTTGCCAGAACAAACGCATCGCAGCCGGGCGCAGGAAGCTCCTATGCATTTGACTGTATGACGGCAGCCTGCTTAGGTGGTGTCAGCATCGCCGGAGGTGAAGGAAAAATCAGCGGTACGGTTGTAGGTGTTATCATCCTCGGTATCCTCGATAACGGACTTGTGCTGATGGGTGTTAATTCCAACTTCCAGAGTGTTATTAAAGGACTGATCCTGCTTCTCGCAGTTGCAATCGACTGCTACCAGGGCGGACAGAAGAGAAAGAAGGCGTAAGACATGGTGACGAGAAAATTACCGTATTATGAGTTTGCGGACGGAATTTACGAGATTGATGAATTTGATTGTGTGAGCGTGTTTGTGATTGTCGGAAGCACGCGGGCGCTGGTGATCGACTGTGGAACCGGAATCGGGGATCTCAGATGGGTTATAGAGAACAAAATCACAGATAAACCGTATGATGTTGTGGCGACCCATAACCATGGCGACCATATTGGCGGAGCCGGATTCTTCGACTCCATCTATATTCATCCGGCGGATATGGACTGGGATAGCGGGAACACACTTCCGACTGTGGATTTCCGTAAGAGTTATGCGAAGATCATTGCCGGCCGGGCGGATAAACATTACGACTATAATCTGGATGAGGATGTGCGGCCATGGCCGAAGACACCGGAGAAGCTTCCGCTTACGGATGGGCAGGTGTTTGAGCTTGGAGACAGGACGGTGACGGCATATCACTGTCCGGGACATACATTTGGCGAGATGGTATTTCTGGATGACAAGACGAAGACACTGTTGCTTGGAGATGCCTGCAACTGCAACTATTATCTGGCGGTTCCGGAGCCGGGACGGGAAAAAGAACGGATCCGGGAAGCGAAGGCAGGACTGGAACGTCTGCGTTCCATGAAGGACAAATATGATTTGATGTATAATTCCCATCATGATTTCAGAGGATTCGGCAATTCCCTCTATCCGGATATTATAGAAGATGCGATCCATGCATTTGATAGTATATTAGATGGGACAGCAACCTATATATCCGTGACAGATCCTCTGGATCCGGAACATAAGGCTAAGACGTATGTGTCTTATGGCAGATTCCGTGTCGCCTATCAGGGGGACGGAATAGAAAATGTAAAGTAATCACAATTTAAAACCCTTTCCTTTTTTAAAATATAAAATCCCCCCGCCGGCGTTCTATGATATGTACCCTCTTTACTGGACAAACAGTAAGGAGGGTACATATCAGACCGGTGGGGGTGTTTCCGTCTTACACGTTCTTATTTATATGCTCTTACACCTCTACATCCCAGAAACCATCTAAGGTTGCGAAGTAATCTTCCGGTGTCTCGGCACGGCGGATCTGCTTTACGCTGCCGTCCTCACACAGCAGAAGCTCTGCGGATTTGAGCTTGCCGTTGTAGTTATAACCCATTGCGAAGCCGTGAGCACCTGTGTCATGGATTACAAGATAATCGCCCATGTCGATCTTCGGAAGCTTGCGGTCGATCGCGAACTTATCGTTGTTCTCGCACAGGGAACCGGTTACATCGTAGGTGTGGTCACAAGGCTCGTTCTCTTTGCCAAGGACGGTGATGTGATGGTAAGCACCATACATAGCCGGACGCATCAGGTTGACTGCACAGGCATCCACGCCAATGTACTCTTTGTAGATATGCTTCTCGTGGATTGCCTTTGTAACCAGGTGTCCGTAAGGGGCAAGCATAAAACGGCCAAGCTCTGTGAACAGGCTGATATCGCCAAGCCCGGCAGGGACAAGCACCTCATCGAATACCTTGTGTACGCCTTCACCAATCTTTAAGATATCATTGCCTTCCTTATCCGGTGTATAAGGGATACCGACACCGCCGGACAGGTTGATGTAGGAAAGCTCGATGCCGGTCTTTTCCTTCAGCTCAACAGCGACCTCGAACAGAATCTTTGCAAGGGTCGGATAGTAGTCATTTGTGACCGTGTTACTTGCAAGGAACGAATGCAGACCGAATTTCTTGGCGCCTGCGTCACGCAGCTCGGTATATGCTTGGAACAACTGCTCCTTCGTCATGCCGTATTTGGCATCGCCGGGGTTGTCCATGATCGTTGTAGAGATAGAGAATGTTCCGCCCGGATTGTAACGGCAGAATACTGTCTCTGGAACACCGCATGTATCCTTCAGGAACTGTACATGTGTGTAATCGTCTAAGTTGATGTTTGCACCGAGCTTCTTCGCGAAGACAAACTCCTCGGCTGGTGTGTCGTTCGATGAAAACATGATGTCAGAACCTGTGATGCCCATTTTCTCTGACATCAGAAGCTCTGTATAAGAAGAACAGTCGGTACCACAGCCCTCTTCCTTCAGAATCTTCAGGATGGTTGGGTTCGGAGTTGCCTTGACTGCGAAATATTCTTTATAACCTTTGTTCCATGCAAATGCCTGCTTTAATTTTCTCGCATTTTCACGGATGCCCTTCTCGTCGTAGATATGGAACGGAGTCGGGTATGTCTTTACGATCTCTTCAATCTGTGCTTTCGTTACAAATGGTGTCTTCATGATATTCCTCCTGTATGTAGTAGGTGTTTCTGTTTATAAGCCTTTTTATTCACGCTCTCTATAATCTAGAAGTAAAACTGCGTTTTGTCAAGTAAAATGGCGTAAAAAACTTGATATCTAATTGAAAATAAATATCGAAGATGGTATCATAAACTATTATGTGCAGTTTTGGTACAGATGATTGCGGATACGTCGCAGGAACATACCGGAAACGACTGCGGACCGGATGCAGTCCGTTGGTGGGATAAAATAAAAAAACAGGAGTGTTGGATACATGGCAGATAACGGCGAATCAGGAATGAACTATGACAACATATTTATAAGGATGCTGAGCAGAGTGGGCGATGCGATGCTTTTGTCCATTCTTTTTGTACTTTCGTGCGTCCCGATTATCACGATCGGTGCAGCATTCACTTCACTTTACTATACAGCGATGAAAGGAATCTCCGGTGATGATGGTTATATCTGGAAGTTCTATACACGGAGCTTCAAGCAGAACTTCAAGCAGGCAACCGGTATGTGGATGCTCTTTTTAGTCGCATTTTTCATCCTGTCAGTGGATATCTGGTTCTGGATGACACAGTGGAAGGCAACTGGGAATGCAATCGCGAAGCCATTTCTGTTTGTAAGTGTAGTATTACTCACTCTGACGGTCATGACATTTATCTATACATTTGCTTTGCAGGCGAAGTTCGATAATTCGTGGAAGGTGCAGCTTCGAAATGCATTTTTGCTGAGTATCAAGAACTTTCCGATGACGCTTTTGATGCTGCTTACGTATCTTGTGATTGCATGGTGCTTCTATTATGATATCATTATTTCAATCATAGTATATGTGATTATTGGATTTGGCGCAGTTGGTTATCTCTGGGCGTATATTATGCTCAGATGCTTCAAGCCGTATCTGCCGGAAGAAGACCTGCATGCACATGATGAGAGCGTATTGCTGCATGAGGTTGATAAGGATTTGGACGCAGAATCCGGGGACACGGATAATGATACGGAACAAACGGTGGATGATGCGCCTGCAAATGATACGGAAACTGACGCTGCCGATGGAAGTGCAGAGGAATAAAACACCGGGAAGCCGGAAGGATAGAAATGATGAAGGCAAATGCGAAAAAAGGAACTATATATACAAATATCATCTTGCTTGCGGTATTTTTCTTCGCATTTCTGGGAACGGAATACCTGTTTGATAATTGTATGATGTACGTGACAGATGCATCCGGCGTAGTGCGTGCGCAGAATCAGATGCTTGGCGTAAGTGCAATCGGGTTTCTGCTATACAACTGGATTTCCGGTTTCTTCGTGAATAAGAGCTCGTGGGTGACCGGGGGAACCGGATTGTTTGCGTTCGGCATTGGAGCCGGATGCATGGGCTGTATTATCCTGCATGCAGGATATGTGCAGATGATGATCGCGGGCGGAGTACTGTTTTTCCTGCTGGGCGTGGTTGGGGCTGGCGTACATTACCGGCTGGCGTACTCGGTTTATGATCGTGCAATGCTTGCGAGATGTGTTGGGTTTGCGTATGCAGGGGGAATCTTCCTCCAGTTTCTGAATAATAATATGATTCATGAAAATCACACCCAGGCAGTTGCACTGTGTGCAGGGACCGGGTATCTGCTGTTTGTGCTTTGTACTCGGGGCAGGAAGGGGAGTATTCCGTGTCAGGAGCAGGAGGGTGGATATACCATCGCCGGACAACCGCAGGAGGCTGTCGGACAGAAGGACATACAATATCCTGTTTACGTCGGGATTATGCTGATCGGAATTGTCTTTCTCCAGACGATTGTATTTACAACGCTTGACAATGCGGTTACTGCGGTGCATGCATCGGGCGGCGTGGATATCGGACAATGGCCGCGCCTGCTGCTTGCGTTAAGCGGAATTGCGGCTGGCTGTCTGTATGATATACGCGGTCGGAGATGGATGCATATGATTATGTATTGTGTGACGCTTTTGTCTACAATCTGTGTGATCGTGATTGGGTTTGGCGGACCGTTCCTGCTGGGGCTGCTTGTATTTTATCTGTCTGCAGGCTTTTTCTCGGTATATTTCACAGTTGGCTTTATGGATATCTCCTATCATAGTGCGAAACCGAAGCTCTGGGCCGGACTGGGCCGGGCTGTGAATAATGTATGCGCACTGATGATCATGACATTGGCAGGCGGATTTGCTTCTGTGCGATATGAAGTGATGATTGTCGCGGTTATTCTCTTTTTCCTGATCAGCGTGTTGGCGTTTTCGTACCAAAACATTCTGATAGGGATGGAGCTTAGAAGCATGGAAGCTGCGGCATCCGCATTGATGCCACAGACAGGTGGGGAAACGGAAGCGGAGGATAAACAGGTCGATTTGTCCACGACGGATAAATTCACAGCCTTCGGCGAACAATACAGCTTGACGGAACGGGAGCGGGAAGTGCTCCGGGCATTGCTTTCCTCGGGTGAAAATGTACAGGATATTGCACATACACTTGGTATCTCCCGGGCAGCAATCTATCGTCACATCTCGAATATGAATGAGAAGACCGCGACGAAGGCACGTATGGGGCTGATTCAGTTTTATTATGGGTGGAACCCTGAAAAATAACGTATTTTAGTGCATTTGAGACATATGTCAACTACCATAGCAGGCGAAAATCTGCTATGGTTATTTTAGTTTATGGGCATTTTAGCTGAAATAAAATCAAAAAAAGAAAGAGGAGGAACAATGCTATGAACAGGAAGAAAAGACTATTACCGCTTCTGATGGCATTGCTTTTGATCGTGAGCTATCTGCCGGTGATGCGAAGCTATGCGGCAGGGACATACACAGTGAAGATTGATGAATCTCACGGAGCGTGTGAAGCGTCCGATGGAACGTTTACTTATAAGGATGGAACCAGTGTGATGGGGACTATGAAGATAGTTTCAAGTGATACAGGTAAAGGGTTCCAGCAGTCGGGCAAGCAGATAGAAGAGGTACAGGAAAATACGATATTTACCATTACTGTTACGCCAAGTGAAGGATATCAGGTAACTCTTCGGTTGAATGGAAACACTGTGCCGCTGACAAGCGGTGCGGGAAGAGCCATGACAGGAACCATTACGGCGACAGGCGCAGATCAAAACCTGGGTATTGAAGCGCAATTCACCAGAAGCGGAGGCCAGGGCTCCGGTGGTGATCCAAATCCGGGAGGTCCATCGCCATCAGGTTCCGTTACGTTACAGCTCGAGGGTAATGCATTTTCTGGAAATGCAAGTGACTTCTACAACGAATTAAAGCAGGCAGACCCGCGCTTTGAAATTTATGCAGATGCAGGTAGTGGGTATAAGACAATGAGCCAGCTGGTTACAGATAGTGTTGTGACATCGAAAGGAAACGGTGTTTATGAATTTAAAACAGAAATTACACCTGTAAAAGTGTATATTACTTACGATGCAGCTAACTATGATTTGTCTGTATTTGGAGGAATAACGATTGGAAATACAGAGAGTACAGCGGCGTCAATCACAGCCGGTATGCAACACATCCAGATTGATAAGAAATCTGAGTCATTGACAGTAACCTGGGCGTATGACAGCGATTCCTTCGGTGCGGACGCATACCTCGAACACGGAAAGGCACAGATAACCGCGATTGAGGGTGTGAGTGATTTTTCAACTCTGTTCGGAGCCAATCCGGGAGATGCAAAGGGCGGAAATATTGCGGTTCCGGCAGGAAAGAAGGTAACAATTAAACTTGTTCCGGATTATGGTTATCAGGTAGCGGGATTGCAGTTGAACGGTGGCGTGACTTTGCAGCCGGATGATGCGCAGACATCGACGTTTACATTTGTTATGGGGAACAGTCCGGTTCATATGAAGGGGATCTTCACGAAGGTATCGGATACAGTGAATTCAAACAGCAAACAGATTGAGGCTGCAAGCATAACCAATGGTGCTAATGCAGCCGCAAGCGGCAATCTGAGATTGACGGTATCGGATGCAGAGAGCTATGATACAACGTCTGCACAGGCGCTGGTATCCGGTGCACAGTCTGCACAGGCAGTAGATCTGAAGCTGGATCAGATTGTGAGTAAGGGAAATGGTTCGAATTGGGAAAACAATATTACAGAGTTTGAGAAACCGGTCACATTGAATCTGGCATTGGATAATTACGATGCAAACTACGATTATACAGTTGTGCGTAACCATAATGGCAAGCTGACTGAGCTTTCGACAACGGTCGAGCAGGGAACGATTTCCTTCGAGACAAATCAGTTCTCAACCTATATTATTGTGAAGAAGTCGAAGGCTGCAAACGTGGATAATCCATCGACGACACCGTCGGCAACTACACCATCGACGACACCGGCAGCGCCGGATACAGATGTTACGAAGCCGGCAGCCCAGGATACGAAACCGGTAAAGACAAATGACACAGCTTCGCCAAAGACCGGAGATGCGATGCCGGTTGCAGGGATGATGCTTGTTATGGCAGGAAGTTTGACCGGGTATGCCGTAATTCGAAGAAAAAGAAGATAAATCCTCCATCCTGAATGGAAAATGTGTGTACCGCGTGCAGAGAAGAAAAATCTGTACGCGGTTTTTCTATTTTAATTGTTATTTTTTACAGTTTCCAATATAATGAAGCTATGACAAAAATGGTGGGTACATATATGCCATACAAACGATACGGGGACGCGTCCTGGCAATTCTGCTGGCGGGAATTTTGCTTATTGCGAACTGGGGATGAACAATGCGCAGACGATGGTGCCACACTTTCTGCCTGTGCACTTTCCGGGCAGGCAAAAAGACTCGAAGCTATCTGTATTGCATTGACAGGAGACATGCAACGGCATTATGATGTATACTATCGTGTGCATGCGCAGAGTATCGGCTGGCTTGGCTGGGCGAAAAACGGTGCACCGGCAGGAACCGCCGGCTATGCAAAACGATTGGAAGGGATAGAGATCCGGCTTGTGCCGAAGGGACAGGCAGCTCCGGGCAGTACAGCAAGATCCAATATCTCTGCATATTAAATAGAAAAACAGGAGAGGAAGACATTATGAACGCAAAATGGAAACAGCTAGTGACCGCAATTTTGATGATGGCGCTGCTGCTTGGACCGATTGTATCGATGCAGACACCGGTGCGGGCGGCGGACGGAGAGGACGACAATACGTTTATTGTCGGCTTCGATGCGGAGTTCCCGCCATATGGCTACAAGGACGATAACGGCGAATATGTCGGTTTCGATCTGGATCTGGCACAGGAGGTATGCGACCGGAACGGCTGGACACTGAAGAAACAGCCGATCGAGTGGAACTCGAAGGATATGGAATTAAATTCCGGTTCGATCAGCTGTATCTGGAACGGATTCACGATGAACGGCAGAGAGGATGACTATACTTGGACAAAACCATATGTCGATAATTCACAGGTGGTTGTCGTGCGTAAGGATTCCGGCATCACACAGCTTAACGATCTTTCAGGGAAGGTCGTTGCCGTGCAGGCAGACAGCTCTGCGCTTGCGGCACTCACTGGTGAGGATGCAAGCGAGGAGAATAAAGCACTGTGTGAGACCTTCAAGGATTTGCAGCAGGTTGGAGATTATAACAGTGCGTTTATGAATCTGGAATCAGGTGCAGTCGATGCAATCTGCATGGACATTGGAGTAGCAAATTATGAGATAGCTTCCCGTGGCGATAAATTTGTGATGTTGGAGGATCGGTTATCTTCAGAGGAATACGGAATCGGATTTAAAAAGGGGAATACAGAGCTCCGTGATAAAGTACAGGCAACATTGCTTGATATGCTTGCCGATGGTACATTTGAGGAAATTGCAAAGAAATGGGGACTTGAGGAATCTATCTGTCTGACTGCAGACGATGAGGTGCAGGAAGAGACAGCAGCGGACGACAATACGTTTGTTGTCGGCTTCGATGCGGAGTTCCCACCATATGGCTACAAGGACGATAACGGCGAATACGTCGGCTTCGACCTAGATCTGGCACAGGAGGTATGCGACCGGAACGGCTGGATCTTGAAGAAACAGCCGATCGAGTGGAACTCGAAGGATATGGAATTAAATTCCGGTTCGATCAGCTGTATCTGGAACGGATTTACAATGAATGGAAGAGAAGATGCATACACATGGACGACGCCATATGTCGATAATTCGCAGGTGGTCGTTGTGCGTAAGGACTCCGGTATCACACAGCTTAACGATCTTTCCGGGAAGGTCGTTGCCGTGCAGGCAGACAGCTCTGCACTTGCGGCACTCACCGGCGAGGACGCAAGCGAGGAGAATAAAGCGCTTGCAGAGACATTCAAGGAACTGCAGCAGGTAGGTGATTACAACAGTGCATTCATGAATCTGGAGTCGGGCGCGGTCAATGCGATCTGCATGGATATCGGTGTTGCAAACTACGAGATTGAATCCCGTGGGGATAAATTCATGATGCTCGAGGATCGTCTGTCTTCCGAGGAATACGGAATCGGATTTAAAAAGGGGAATACAGAGCTCCGTGATAAAGTACAGGCAACATTGCTTGACATGCTTGCCGATGGTACGTTTGAGGAGATCGCAGAGAAATGGGGTCTGGAGGATTCCATCTGCCTGTCACCGGACGATCAGGTGCAGGATGGAAATGCCGCTGCGGCAACTGCGACAGATACCACATCCACAGGCAAGAAGAACATAAGCTTCTGGGATAAGTTCTGCTCGATCACAAAGCAGCTTGCAGAAGGTCTGCTCGCATCCCTGCTGATCTTCTTCCTGACACTTTTATTCTCCCTGCCGCTCGGACTTTTGGTTGCAGCAGGCAGAATGTGTAAGATTGCGCCGATCCGCTGGCTGGTGAAGTTCTATATCTCCATCGCACGTGGTACGCCGCTGATGTTACAGCTTTTGGTTGTATTTTACGGACCATACTATCTGTTTGGCGCGACACTTACGACAAGCTACCGTTTCCAGGCAGTTATCATTGGATTTGCCTTAAACTATGCAGCGTATTTTGCAGAGATCTACCGCTCCGGTATTCAGGCGGTGCCACAGGGACAGCATGAGGCAGCGAAGATCTTAGGATACAGCAAGAGCCAGACGTTCTTCAAGATTGTGTTCCCACAGATGGCGAAGAACATCCTGCCTTCTGTCACAAACGAGGTTATCACACTGGTTAAGGATACGTCTCTTGCGTTTGCTATCTCTTATACAGAGATGTTTACACTTGCCAAGCAGGTCGCTGCCGCACAGACGACAATCATGCCGCTGTTTATTGCCGGTGTATTCTATTATATCTTTAACTTTGTGGTTGCGTTTGTGATGGAGAAGATCGAAAAACGCATGAATTATTATAGATAGGAGGCCGATTATGAATTTACTGGAAGTAAAAAATATAAAGAAAAGCTTCGACGATCTCGAAGTGTTGAAGGATATCAGTATGTCGGTGGCAGAGAGTGAGGTAATCTCCATCCTCGGTCCATCCGGTTCGGGAAAATCGACCTTCCTGCGCTGTATGACCATGCTGGAGAAGATTGATGGCGGAAGCATGGAGTACTGCGGAAAGGAAGCGGTTAATTCCGACAGCGGTGTTCCGGTTTATGCAGACAAGACAACGCTGAAAGAGATCCAGAGCTACTACGGACTTGTGTTCCAGAATTTTAATCTGTTTCCGCATTATTCGGTACTGAAGAATATCGCAGATGCACCGATTCACGTGCAGAAGCGTGACAAGGACGAGGTATATGCCGAGGCGAAGGAGCTGCTTCGCAAGATGAACTTGGAAGATAAGGGCGATTATTATCCATATCAGTTGTCCGGCGGACAGCAACAGCGTGTGGCAATCGCGCGTGCGCTTGCGTTAAAACCGAAGATGCTCTTCTTCGATGAGCCGACGTCGGCGCTCGATCCGGAGCTGACAGCCGAGATCTTAAAGGTGTTGAAGGAGCTTGCCGCAGAGAAGATGACGATGGTAATCGTAACGCACGAGATCGGTTTTGCCCGGAGCGTATCCGACCGCGTGATCTTCATGGATGGCGGAGTAATCGTCGAGGAAGGAAAACCGGAGGATGTCATCGATAACCCGAAGACTGACCGCGCCAAGGCGTTCCTGAAGAAGATGCAAGAAATGTAGAAAAAATCCCCCGCAGAGCGTGTCTGCAGGGGATTTCTATTTTTGTACCCTGTGAGTTTGTTAAAAAATTACATCTTCTCCGGCTCGTCATACTCAACACCCTTCGTGTCGACGGTAACTGTCTTGATACGCTGATCCTCGAGCGGGCGATCCATGTAGTCGGTTGGAACGTCAGCAATCTTGTTTACGACGTCGAGACCATCGATGATCTTACCAAAAGCAGCGTAGCTTCCGTCTAAATGCGGGCTGTTTTTGTGCATGATGAAGAACTGGGAACCTGCGGAATTTGGCATCATGGTACGTGCCATGGAAAGTACGCCCGGTTCATGCTTCAGGTCGTTAGCAAAACCATTCTGTGCGAACTCTCCGCGGATAGAATATCCAGGCCCACCGGTACCGTTTCCGTCCGGACAGCCACCCTGGATCATAAAACCATTGATGACACGATGGAAGATCAATCCATCGTAAAAGCCTTTCTTAATCAGTGAAATAAAATTCTTTACTGTGTTAGGTGCAATATCCGGATACAGTTCGAACGTCATAACATCGCCGGATTCCATTGTCATTGTAACAATTGGATTACTCAAATTTATCATCCTTTCTTGTATTTTTATATAAAAGATGATAGTATAATACCATTATTGTAAAATTACATCAAGTATGTAATTTTATAAAAAGTTATGTAAACTAAAAATACAAAGAAGAGGTACAGACAGTGGGAAAAACGGCAGTCAGAATTGTGAAGGGAATCATATTGGTAGTTGCAATTGTTGCACTTGTCAATCTGACCTATAAGCATATACGAACTTATTATGATGATTATATGGACGAATATAAAGGAACGGAGTCGACACAGGGGGAAGATGTGACAGTGGAGATTCCGGAGGGCGCATCTGTCAAGGAAATCGCCCAGATCTTAAAGGACAACGGATTGATTCATTATACACGTGCATTTACGAAGCGTTTGCAGGACTCTGAGTATCGTGGCAAGCTGCATGGCGGCACATACACATTAAATACCGGAATGACAACGCTGGAGATGATGGCGGCAATGAGTCCGACATACGAAGAAGACCAGCCGGTCGATTATCTGGTTGTGCCGGAAGGCTTTACGGTGGAGATGATAGCTGCACGTTGCGAGGATCAGGGTATCTGCTCCGCAACAGAATTTTTAAATGCATGCAAATCTGTGACGAAATCCGATTTTGCATATCTGGCAGACATACCGGCAGGCGCCAATGTCAACTATAAGGTGCAGGGGTTCCTGTTCCCGGCAACGTATGATATTTATGAATCGACAACCGCCGAATCATTAGTTGAGTATATGCTGAGAACCTTTAACAACTATTATACACAGGAATTGCAGGATCGAGCAGCAGAGCTTGGGTACAGTGCATTTGAGCTTGTAACAAGAGCTTCCATCGTAGAACGAGAGGCAAAGGTTGAGCAGGAGCGTGCTACAATTGCAGGTGTAATTAACAATCGATTAAAAGCTGATATGCCATTGCAGATGTGTCCGACAGTTTTATATCCGTTGACGGATGGTATGTATGATAAGAGTCAGGTGTTGTATGAAGATCTGGAGCTTGATTCTCCTTACAATACTTACAAGAATACCGGACTGCCGGTTGGCCCGATCTGTAATCCGGGAATGGCTTGTATTCAGGCGACATTATATCCGGAAGAACACAACTATCTGTATTATCATGTTGGGGATGAAGCATCGGGTACACATATTTTTACAGAAACCTATGAAGAGCATATAGATACGCAGATTATCGGTGGACCAAACGGAGTATCGCCGGATGGAGAAACTTCTACTGAGGAATCAACGACGGAAGAGGAACAATAGGAATAAATAATGTATTAGGAGGGACGTTATGAGAACTTTTAATTTTAGAGCGCGAAATATTGGCGAAGAAAAATATCTGTCATACACAATGGGCGAGGATTGTGAGTTAGATGAAGATGTTTTGGATTATTGTCAGGACAATGCGCCGGAAGAACTGATAGAGATTATCTATGAGGAAGATGACGACTATGATTATCTGACTTATCCGATCACGGGAAAGACATCTCTGGAGGAGTATATTGCACAGGAACATGACTGCGAAAGTGTTTTGCTGATCCTGCGTAATGTTGCGCAGGAAATGATTTCCCTGAAGGAGCAGGCAATTCCGCTTTCTTATGTGCTGTTGAACCGTGGATTTATCTATGTGGATGCAGAGAAGAAGACGGTACAGTTCCTGTGTCTGCCGATTGAAAGTAAGGGGGCGCTTTCTGTAGAATTTAAGAGTTTTGTGCGCCAGTTGCTTGCAAACATGAAATATGATGTAGAGGAAGATCTGAATTATGTTGGTAAGCTGCTTACTTATATCAATGGAGATAATTTCAACCTGCGAGGTCTGATTGGACTTGCAGAGGCATTGATGGAAGAAGAAGGTATCAGCTTTGAGGAGGCTGGAGCCATTGACGCGGACGGGGTCGAGGTTGTAAGTGCAGAGGAGGAAGCTCCGGCACAGGATATTAACGACATTATGAACAATCTTGAGGCAGAGGACGATACGCCACTTCCGGAGATTGGCGATGATGAAGAAGATGAAGAGGAAGAAGCAGAAGAAGAGTCTGTAAAGGAAGAGGACGAACTGGAAAGCATTCTTCCAGCAGGTATGCAGACAAAAGAAGAGACACCTGTGCCTGTTGAAGAGACACCAGAGCCAGAACCAGAGATGGAGAAGCAGGAGGATCCAAAACCAGAACCGGTTGCGGAAAAACCAGAAGTTTCTCCGGCAGCAGAACAGATTTTGTCCCAGGTGAAACCGGAAGAGACAACAAATGATGGTGGTGAGAAGCTTCAGTTAAAGACCAATAAGAAGGAATCGGATATCAATCTGATTAAGGATCGTATCAAAGAACTTGTGGGTGAAGTTCCATCTGCAAAGCCAACGGCACAGCCGACTAAGAATATTCAGACATTGGAAGATCTGGATCATTTCTTAGATAAGCCGCCGGTGGTTAAGAAAAATGTAGTAAAGGTAAACCGCGCAGCGATTATCCAGCAGACCGAAGCAGAGATGGAGGCGGCAGAAGCAGAAGCGGCAGAAGCAGCGGAGACGACTGGAAATGCAGAACCAAAGACGACGGTACAGAATGAAGAGCCAACAACCGGCCAGACAGAAAATATCAAGGTTCCTGTGATTGAAGATATTTACGATGACATGAACATTGAGAAGAAAAAGGATGATGAAAAAGACAAGGACAAGAAGCCAAAGAGTACATCTATCCTGAATAAATCTGTAACAGAACTTGTAAAGGACGCAGTGGGGGCAGTGAGTGCGGCAACCGTAGCAACCAACACACCAAAGGCGTTGCCATATCTGATTCGGGTAAGTACAGAAGAACGCATTATGTTGAACAAGGCAATCTTCAAGATTGGAAAGGCAACCAGAGGTGTAGATTATACAGTTGGCGGAAATGGTGCAATCAGCCGTCAGCATGCATTTATTATTCAAAAAGACGGGGTGTGTTATATCAAAGATAATAAGTCTACGAATCATACATATGTGAATGGAAAGCGCGTAGAGGATGGCGTGGAAGAGATTCTGACACATGATTCTCTCGTAAGACTTGCAGATGAAGAGTTTACATTTAAGATTCGCTAAGTAGGATGGTCATATCATGAGGAGGTAGCAAATGAAGGGGTTAGAGTTGAACGTAACAAAACAGAATGGAATGACACTGGTAGAGTACCAGCTTGGTGTGGCAGACGTTTATGATGACAGAGTGTCAGACAAGGTGGCACAGCTTGGAAATATTATTCCATTTCAGTACAAGGACGAAGATGGAAAGAGAAGTATTGTTTCTTATGTACACCACGATACTTCTCTGGAAGTGCTGCTACGCCAGACATTAAAGAAGAAAGACGTGCTTGCTATATTGAAAGGGCTGCTGTGTGCGTTTGAAATTGGTGCAGCAGGCGTACAGATCTGTTATCTTGTGCGCAATCCAAATTATATCTATGTTGATCCGGAAAGTAAGGCAGTTAAATGTATCATGGTTCCTGTGAAGCAGGATGCGTTAGGACAGTCAGACATCCCGGATTTTTTCCGGAATATCGTAGCACATATGCGTTTTGATGAAGCAGATAAGGACGATTATGTAGCAAGAATTCTGACATTGATCAATACCGATCGCTATTCCAATATGAAGTTGAAAGCTCTTGTAGATGCAGAAATGGAAAAACTTGGTCTGTTTTATACAAGAGATGAAGGCTTGAAGAAGGAAGCAGACACAACAGTTGCTCCGGATGTGCAAAATCAGAATAAAGATGTAAAAGTAAATCGTGTCGGTGTTATGAACAACATGCGTCCTCAGGGCATGCCGCCAATGGGGCAGCCGGTACCGCCGATGGGTGGACAGCCAATGGGGCAGCCGGTACCGCCGATGAGTGGACAGCCAATGATGGGGCAGCCGGTACCGCCGATGGGTGGACAGCCAATGGGACAGCCGGTACCGCCGATGGGTGGACAGCCAATGGGGCAGCCGGTACCGCCGATGA
>ERZ1026852.941-NODE-941-length-16606-cov-5.511691_pt1 | contig 16606 bp, 17 predicted proteins | sample MGYA00380156_ERZ1026852 | MGnify/ENA primary metagenome ERZ1026852 (study PRJEB33269, sample SAMEA4719792) | human gut metagenome | biome: human-associated habitat; feature: organic feature; material: feces | place: Cameroon | collected 2013-10 ...
AACGCTTACCTCTCGTGCGCAAAAAGGCCGGATTTACTCACGACATGACCATTTTTGAACTGCACCCCAAAAGTTGGACACAAAACCAACTATTATGAGAGAGTCTAAAGAGTCTGATTATCTGTCCGCAGTTCAGGCACTAATTCGCGGGGAGAAACTGTACACGGTTTCGTCAAGGTATGGTATCCACCACTACAAATTGCAATTGCTGCGCAAACGTTATGAAGAGAGAGGTCTGCCAGGCCTTTTAGAGCCACGCGGTTTGAGACGCTATAATCTGGAAGACCGTTTGTCCATAATAAGAGATATTGAGCAAAATCATATATCTTTGCTCAAAGCATCCCTAAAATACGATATAGCTCATACGGAATTATATAAATTATTGAAGGCCTATCGTAGTAAAGGGGAGGAAGGAATTGCAACAAAACGTGATATGGCAAGAAAGAAGCGTCAAACCAGTAAAGAATATCTCGATGAATTAGAAGAACTTAGGCGAAGGAATGAATACCTGGAGGCGGAGAATGCTCTGTTAAAAAAAGTGAAAGCCTTAGTCGAAGAAAGGGAATCCCGTCTGCGCGCGATTGGGCGGAAGTCATCCAAGAACTAAGGCGTGATTACAAACTTGATCTTCTTCTGAAGATTAAGGGGATGACGAGGTCAACATTCTATTATAATCGACGGGAGAAGTCGGACAAGTGGAGAGTAGAGCGTGCAGAGGTTGCATCCATCTTCTATGAAAACTACGGAAGGTATGGTTACCGTAGAATTACATCTGAGATGCGAAACCGCGGATATACCATCAACCACAAGACCGTCCAGAAGCTCATGAAAGAGTCTGAGCTCAAGTGTCTAGTCAGGATCAAGAAATATCGCTCTTACAAGGGTGAAATCGGCAAGATCGCACCAAATCTCATTGTCCGCAACTTTAACGCAGACAGGCCTTTACAGAAGTTGGCTACAGATGTCACGGAGTTCTCCTTATTTGGAGTAAAGAGGTATCTGTCGCCCGTTTTTGACATGTTCAACGGTGAAATTATTCATTACACGCTGTATGAGCGACCTGTCCTGGACATGATTCTAGAAATGACGAAAGGGGCCATCAAGAAAATCGGCAAGAATACTGGGGCCATACTGCATTCCGATCAGGGTTGGGCATATCAGCATAAAAAATATCAACAGTTACTTATGCGCAATGGGCTGAGGCAAAGCATGTCAAGAAAAGGAAACTGTCTAGATAACTCCAAGATGGAGAACTTCTTCGGACTGCTAAAGTCTGAACTGTTATATCTTCAAGACTTCCGTGATGTCAGACACTTTGAACAAGAATTGCACAACTACATAAAATACTATAATGAGAAGAGAATCAAATCACGTCTAGGAGGCAAAAGTCCTATACAATATAGAAAGTCCTATGAGCAACAATATTCTTGTGCGAGGTGAGCACCGCAGCCGGAATATATGCCCTCCGGCTGCTACGAAATCGGCGGTCCGGGCGGCTCGGCCCAATGGCCGTCCTCCCGCCGATTCGTTGCTCCAATCACGAAAATATAAGTATCTTTGCCTTGCAGTTCAACAAAGAATACTCATTCTAATAAATCAAGAACTATAAACCGTCCAATCTTTGGGGGTCACATCAAAATTCATCATGACGTGCGCAAATCGGGCGTTTTTACTCACGGGAAAAATTTTCTCGAGGTGGGGTGGTCGCATTGAAACGTCACTTTGTCCTTTGGTGCGCCCGGCGGGGGTGGAGTCTCTGGAGATTCGCTTCGCTCATCCCGTCAGGCTGGCGCCTGACACCCATTCACAAGGTCATGGGCGACCATGCCTCCAGAGGCTCCATCCCCGCCGGGCTTTTGCTGTCTAGTGGTTTTATTTTTGTGTGGTGCGTAAATCCTTGTTATGTAATAAATTAACCTTCTTCAGAGTAGCTGTTATGTGAACTCTGAAAATAGATATCTATCTCATAATTAATTATTTGTGCTCCACACCACGTGTTGAGACATTGATTTAAGAAGTTAGTCTTGTAATGATTGCCCAATAAATAAATTAACCGAACTTTGACATTCAATACATCTTGAGTGTTGTTCATTTGTTGAAAACATTTTATATCTTTGTGATGGTTGAGCAATCAACTAACATACTGATGAAAGTGTTTTCATTAGTCCTTTATAGAAAATGTGGTAGTTTTCAAGGAAGAAAGGGCAAAGTGGACAGCACTCATTTCTTGTTTTAGACAAGGCAATGTATACCCGTGAGGGTGTGCTTTTGTGCCGTATCTATACAGGTGTGGGGTGTTGGATGTCATTTGTCTTCTTCCGGGTTCTACCACAACCTTCTATAAGCCAAGTGAAATCAGCTCCACACTTTCTTTATATAACCACGATGTATAACCGCCAGAGGTCCGGAGTTGAGCTGGAAGAACAAATGTATAATATGCTAACCTTAGTTTACAAAGGTGGAGAGTTTTCTTTTGAGGGAAATCTTCCTGCAGTGCTAAATGACGCCATTGTTGATATTGATATAATCATCCATGATGACATCCCACAATCACAGCAAAATGCTCTTATGAACCGTGCTTGTGATTATGTTAATCAATTATATGGAACGAGTTATCAGGCATTTCCGGGAAGTAGGTGTAGAACAGAATCTCGTAATATATCGTGTATTAATATGTTCAATTTTAGACTGAAAAAATAAACTATTATGAAAATAAGACTACTAACATTATTGCTTATTGTACCTATTGTATTTGGGTGCAATAAGTTTGACGATTCTAATTTATGGAATAGTATCAATAGCTTGAACAACAGAGTTGAACGGCTTGAAACAATTTGTGACAAGATGAATACAAATATATCTTCGTTACAGTCTATTGTTCAAGCATTACAGACTAATGACGCGGTAAAAAGTGTGACTATCCTACCTGATGGGGAGGGGTATACCATAAATTTTGTCTCCGGAAAAACAATTAATATTTATAATGGGAGAAACGGAACTAATGGTTCTAATGGAAAAGACGGTAAGGATGGGAGTGATGGAAAGAATGGAGTGACACCGGTAATAAGTGTAAAGAAAGACGTTGATGGAATTTTTTATTGGACGGTGAACGGAGAATGGCTTATTGTTGAGGGTAATAAAGTAAAAGCAGTAGGTGCTGATGGTTTGGACGGCAAAGATGGTGTTGATGGTGAAAATGGTTCTGACGGCACGGATGGAATGACTCCAAAATTTAAGATAGAAAACGGATATTGGTATGTATCGTATGATAATGAACAGTCTTGGACGCAACTAGGAAAGGCAACAGGAGATAATGGGTTGAATGGCTCTGATGGAGATAGTTTCTTCAAAGGAGTTTCAATGGAAAATGGTTATGTCTGCTTTATTTTGAATGATGCGGAATCTACTGTCATAAAATTACCATTTGTTTCCGAAACCGAACTTTCTATGAGTGTTGAACCTGGTACGTTGAAGAACAATATTTCTGCAGGACAAGAAAGGACATTGTTAAGACTTAAGATTTCAGGGAATGTAAATGATGCTGACATTAAATTTATCCGATATTATATGACCAACCTTGAGTATCTGGATTTATCGGAAACTCAACTTGTTTCTATTCCTTTATATGCTTTTGAGGGAATGACAAGAATAAAAGAAGTTGTACTGCCTAAAATTTGCAACAATGTTGGGGATAAGGCATTTGCTAATTGTCGGATTTTGTGTTCAGTATCAGCGCCTGGTGCTACCATACCGGCATCTGCCATATCTTCTTGTGAAAATCTTGAGCGATTGGAATGTGCCAATATAAAGGGAAAAATTGAGAACCGGAATCTTGAACTTATATTGATGGGAGACAATTTGGGTAAAGTCACATTGCCATTTGCTTATAATGAGTCTCAAACTGTTATGAAGATTAAGAAACTGGTTTTTGGTAGCACGACAACTGAGATAACAAATTCTATTAGATATAATGATTATAATATGATAGATGCTACGGAAATATATTTTGATCCTCAATCAGAAATTCCAGTAATAGAAGATGGTATTTTTACAAAGAGTGATAGTTTAAGAAAAATTACATTTCCGGCATCGTTAACGACATTAGGACAATATGCTTTTCAGGATTGTCATAATTTGTCGGAAATAATTTTTCCGGAAGACTGTATGCTGAAAGAACTTCGTTATAATACAAAAGTCAAAGAGAAAAGTATTTTTACTGGGGCTAATATAACGTCAGTTACGTTTCCGAAAAACATTCAAACTATTGCAGGAAATGTGTTTTATGGGGCATCTTTGGATACTATCACAATTTTGGACAATGGTAGTTATCTTCAATTAACACATGGCACATATTCAAGTTATTATAATACATATAACCAATGGACATATTATGAAATCGGTGTATTCGAAAATTTAAAGAATTTGAAAACAATAATCTGTCACAGAACAATACCGCCGGTATGTACGCAATACGCTTTTAATGGCTTAAATGAGCAGTTTTTTTATAGCTGCACTTTATATGTGCCAAAATCTGCTATAGATAATTATAAATCAGATGCTTATTGGGGTAAATTCAAAAATATATTGCCGATTGTAGAACAATGATGCCAATATGTAGTTTTTATTGCTGTTTGGATTTGCTGGATTAATTTTTAACTACTTAAAAAAGATTTGAAATGAAAACGAAATTATTGATTGCTGCAGGGCTTGTTGGCGTTAGCTGCCTGATGAGTTGTGAAAAAGCAGAAGACACTCTGCCGAAGTTGGAAGCTGTTGATGACGTGTGCACTAAAATGGATGACATCAATTTTATGAAATACTGCTATGATAAATTTGATGTAAACAAAGATGGTAAAGTGTCTATGCCTGAAGCAAATGCAGTGAAAGAGATAACAGACTTTAACAATTCATCACTATTAAAGGTGGTTTCTTATACTGGTATTGAATACTTCTCAAGTTTGGAAAAAATACAATTAGGTGCGTATAATACTAAGACAGAAGTTAGAACTATGGATTTACGTTATAATAATCGTTTGACATCCATATCATTGAATAGCGCAACTCATATTTCTTCTTTAGATTTGCGATCTAATAATGAATTGAAGAATGTTAATATGTATGGGTGCGCTGAATTAATATCTATATATCTACCCAAAAGTATAGAATATATACCAGCTTCAGCATTTCGCGGTTGTGAAAAATTATCAATAGTTGATATGTCCCAATGTGTTAATTTGAAAGAAATCAAAGGTGACGACACATTTTCTTCAGAAGTTATAGATGAATTTTTAATTGGAGCAACTGTGCCACCACAGACATCCATTACAGCCCATAGACCAATAAAGAGCAAGAGTATTAAAACTTTAAAAGTTCCTGCTGAAAGTGTTGAAGCTTATGAAAGTTCAGTATGGGAGAGTTATGCTGTAAAAATCATACCTATTGAATAATAGAATATCAAGAATGGAAACTTTCAAATTAAGATAAAATATGAAAACTAAATTATTTATTGCAATGCTGCTTATGCCGCTTGTTTTTGGATGCAGCAAAGATTCTGACGCTATTGTCGGAGATTGGTATATCTGTTCAACTGAATATTCAGACAGCAATGATCCCGAAGCATACCAGTTAACTGAATATACCAAAGAAAATACGATTGGTGTTATATCGTATTCTGCGAATGGTAAAGGTGTGTCCAAGAGCCTTGATGAAGATAGTCAGAGTGTTATATCTGAAATCAAATTTCATTGGACACTTTCAAAAGATAAATTGACTATAAAGCCTGATGGGTCCAACCAATCAAGCACAAGTAATATAATATTTGAGGGAGATAGCAGGTATTATACGGTTGATCAGAATGAGACTGTCACTGAAAAAATGGTCTGGCAGAGGATGTGATGGTGTACGTAATCTAAATTATTGACAAACATAAGTTTCCGATGAGTCCACTTCTTCTTGAGTGGTTGAGTAGAAGTGAATGTGTTTTTGCTGTGTTGGATATTCAATTCGCAATAAATTTTGTTATACACATGTTATATATTTGTGATATAATATATAATGAAAAGGATTATGAATGCGGTAGCAGTTGATAGAAAACAGATGGCATTCAGGCTTAGGACTGATCTTTTTGACAGGCTTAAAGTGGCTGCGAAAAAGGAAAACAGAAGTCTGAACAATTATGTCGAGAGTGTCCTTTTGGATGCAGTGTATAGGGAACCTAATGAGGATACTTTGACAGCAATGAAGGATGCAAAGGAAAACGGGAATCTCGAAACACTTGATTTGGATAATTTTGAGAAGTATGTGGAATCATTGAAATAGTGGTGGTATGTGGGAGTTGAAGATATCCACAACCCGAAATGTCAACATGATTACCTTGTGAGTTTTCTCCGTCCCGCCATGATTCCGCTACTTGCGTTTCACCCCGTCATGTCGTAAGTAAATCTGGCCTTTTTACGGACGAGAGGTAAGCGTTTTCGAGGGTTGACACAAGACCGACAGGTGCGCATCTCATGACGTTGAAATCCGGCGGCGGGACGCGGCCACGTTTTGTTTTTTGGAACGTTGATTTTCAATGAGTTATAAAATGGGGCGTGGAAACGTGGCCAAAAAAAGCCTGCGTTTCCACGCTGCTGCTAAGATCGTACTTGATTATCAGTTAGTTGCAAAATGCCCCGTGGCCGCGTCCCGACATTGCACTTTGACTGGTGCGCCCGGCGGCGGGGATGGAGCCTCTGGAGGTTCGCTTCGCTCATCCCGTCAGGCTGTCATCTGCCACCCATTCACAAGGTCATGGGTGACCATGCCTCCAGAGACTCCACCCCCGCCGGGCTTTTTGCCACGTGTTTTCATTTTGTGTGGTGCGTAAATCCTTGTTATGTAATAAATTAACCTTCTTCAGAGTAGCTGTTATGTGAACTCTAAAATAGATATCTATCTCATAATTAATTATTTGTGCTCCACACCACGTTGTCATTTCCTGATTTTTGTTGACTCCGATTGGAGTCTTTCCATGAAATGAGTTGACTCTGGTTGTTCATTTTTTTTTGGATCCATTTTCCGTGGTTCATTTTGTACCGCAAAAACGTTTTAATCTGCACCGAATGTGTTTGCGGATGCGTTTTGTTCTGAGAAAACGTTTTAGATGGTACGAAAAATAGTTTTGCGAGAAAATGGTGGGGAATTCAACCCCTTATAAAGATTTCTTCACCCGAGATGTCCCCTTTTGCCGAAAAATTTGTTATAACCGATATATATATTTGCAGTCTTAAACAACAATACCGGGAAATATGTATAAAAATGCAACAATACTTGTGTGAGTTGCATCTTTGTATGGATGGATGAGGGGGGGAGTTTGTGGATTGGTTATAATGAAAAGGATTGCTATCTAAGGAATCCTCAAACAAATATTTTTTAATGCGAAAATTTACATTGGCGGCGATGGCCGTCATTTTTGCTGTCAATCTGGCTGCCCAGAACAAGTGTACAGTCAGCGGATATATCCGGGATGCAGCTACGGGGGAAACGCTCATTGGAGCGGGAGTGATGGTGACGATTACGGATGCTGCGTCGGGTACGAAAGCTTCCGCGGCGACACCCGGGGCTAATGCCTCAGCGGCAACAAATGACAAACCGAGGGCAAACTCCAGAATCATTGGCGCAGTCACCAACGAATTCGGATACTATACGATCACCATCCCATGCGGAAACATTGACCTGACATACTCCTACGTCGGATGCGCGGATTTGCAGAAAAGCATTGACCTACAGCGGGATACTGTTGTAAACATTTCATTGGCGCAGGCGGCTTCACTGAAAGCCTCGACTATTGTGGCACGAAAGGACGCCGGCATACAGTCCACGTATATGGGCGCTTTGGAAATCCCGCAGGAGATGATCAAGAACATGCCGGTGGTGCTGGGCGAACCTGATGTCATCAAGACCATTCAACTGATGCCTGGCGTGCAGAGCGGCATGGAAGGATTTTCCGGAATCTATGTGCGGGGCGGTGGAGCAGACGAAAACCTTATGATGCTCGACGGAACACCGCTTTACAATGTCAGCCATCTGCTCGGCCTGCTGTCGGTCTTCACGCCTGAAGCGGTCAAGAAAGTTACATTCTACAAAGGCTCTTTCCCGGCAAGATATGGCGGCAGAGTATCCAGTATAGTCGACGTCAGGACCAATGACGGCAATGCCAAGGGATTCCACGGCTCGGTATCAGCAGGACTCCTTTCGGAAAAACTCCACTTCGAAGGCCCTATAGCCGGCGAAAACACCACCTGGTCCTTCAGCGCGCGCGGGATGCACACCTTCCTGTTCGACAGACTGATAAAGGCCTGCGGAAGCCCTGCCAATTACGCGTTTTATGATATCAATGCCAAGGTAACCCATCGTTTCAGCGACTCGGACAAGATCTTCGTGGGATTCTATACCGGACGCGATTATTTCAGATACTCCGATTCCGACAAATCCAGTTCGAGATATTATGGTCCTGACTATGAGCCATATACGAAGTACGAAGAAGAAAATACGAAAATGAACCTTAAATGGGGCAACACATTGGCATCGGTAAGGTGGAACCATGTCTTCAGCAGCAAGCTGTTTGCAAATACCTCGGTTTCGTGGAATACATATAAGATGAACATGGTCACCAATACCAGGGAACTTCTGAAATCGGAAACGGAGAACTACGACAAGCAGTACAGGTATTCCTATACGTCAGGCATCCGTGACCTGGGCGCGAGAATTGACTTCGATTATGTTCCGACGCCTTCGCACCTGATAAAATTCGGCGGCGAATTCGTGAATCACCTTTATCGCCCGGAAGTGGAACGCTCGCGCAGTCTCAACAACCTTGACGGCAAGGAAGAAAAAAGCGACAAGGTGAACGACGCCAGCCCGAACCTTTATGGCAATGAACTGTCGGCCTACATTGAAGACGACATGACTTTCGGGGAGCATTTCTCATTCAATCCGGGACTGCACCTGAGCCTGTTCCTGGTCAATGGCCGTACATATTTCTGTCCGGAACCACGTGCCGCGGTCAAGGTCTCATTCGGAAAGGGCTGGGCTGTCAAGACGGCTTATTCCAAGATGTCGCAATACGTGCATCAGCTCACATCGGGCAACCTCAGCCTTCCTACTGACCTCTGGGTGCCTATTACCAAGAACATCAAGCCGGTAACATCGGACATCGTCTCGCTCGGCACATATTACAGCGGCCTGAAAGGATGGGAATTCTCGGTGGAGGGCTACTGGAAGCAGATGAACAATGTCCTTGAATATAAAGACGGAAAGATGTCATTCTCCTCGGCTGCCGACTGGGAAGAAAACGTCGAGATGGGACAGGGACAGTCCTATGGTGTGGAACTCTATGTCCAGAAGACACTCGGCCGCACCACCGGAACCGTCTCATATACATTGTCCAAGACCGACCGCATCTTCCGCGACGGCACCATCAACAATGGAAAACGCTTCCCGTTCGTTTATGACCGCAGGCACAACTTCTGCGTCAGCCTGAACCAGAAACTCGGTAAAAGAGTGGACCTGAGCGCAATATGGACCATTGCCTCCGGAAACTGGATGACGGTCTCCACCAGGTCGACAGTTACACTCTCTCCGGACGGAAAGGGTATGTCAATGGTGGACTATATTTCCAGCAGGAACAATTACAGGCTTCAGCCGTCCCACAGGCTAGATTTCAGCGTCAATATCCACAAGAAGAAACGTCATGGCGAGCGTATCTGGAACTTCGGAATGTACAATGCCTATGGCGCCAAAAATCCTAACTGGGTGACTTTGGACAGCAGGGAAGTGAAGAACCCGGACACCGGGAAAACCACGTATACCCCGGCATTGAGCAAGAAGACCTTCCTCTTGTTCCTTCCTTCTTTCAGTTACACCTTCAAGTTCTAGAAATCATGAAAAAGTCAATATTGATAATGATTGCGGCAATGATGTCGGTCGCATGTGAGGAATACATTGACCTGCGCCGGGAAGGCCCGGAGAAGATGCTCGTGGTGAACGGCAATCTGGTGGCGGGCGACACGCTGCATACGGTTTTCCTTACCTGGGGCATGTATGACGATGTAAAACCCGTCGAATCGGCGCACCTTGAATGCTACGTGAACGGCAATCTGGTGGCGTCTACGGACAAGGTGACCGAGCCGGAGCGGTTCTCGTACAATGCCAATGCCATCCGGTTCAAGGCCCCTTTCAATGCCGGTGACGAGGTCAGGATCACGGTCGATGCCGGCGATGCCCATGCCGAGGCGGTCGCTGTCGCTCCCAATGCTCCTGTTGTCAATGCAGTGGACACGACTTCATTCATGGCGAAGAACAAAGGAGGCGAGCTGGTCGGTTTCTATATGACCAAGGTCCATCTGCAGGACGTTGCCGGAGAAAGCAATTTCTACCGTATGGTAATGTCTTATGAATCAGAGTACAGGGCTTCTGAAGTGCCGTCCGGCAGTCCTTACGTGGAAGGCCAGTTCTTGTGCAGCAGATACAGTGACATCAAGTTCGACAACAAGTATGAAAGCCTGCTGTACAGGAATCTTAAAATCGGTATGGAGGACAGTTCCAGTGATGCGAATAATTATTATGCCAATGAATATAACTTGTTTACGGACAATACTTTCGCTGACAAGGAATATACATTGAAACTGGCTGTGGAAAAGACACTCCTGCATAATTATTATCCGAATTCATGGTCGCGTGACGAATATGTGCCGGCCGAGTACGGGAAAATCTGTTTCCGTGTATTGTCAATGTCCCGAAGCACCTATACTTATATGAACGACTACGCATTCGACAATTCGGAGCAAGGTTCCTGGACCTTCATTGATGAAATTCCTTATCCGAGCAATGTCAGTGGCGGTACCGGCATGGTTTCGATTATGACTCCGGCGGATTTCTGTATTGATCTTAAAAAGAGATAACAACAATGAACAAGATAAATTTTGCCATTTCATTGGCATTGACCCTTATGGCCGCGGTAGCGTGTGACAAGAATAAGGTCGTATATGATATGACGGATGCGGCTCGTGCCGCGATGGACCGGCTTGTCGGTGAGTATGAACTCGTCGGCGCGGAATGGGACGGGGCTCCGGTGGACCTGAATGGCGACGGCGTGGCTTCCGCTTCGATTTTTGATGAATTGAAAGAGGTGCCGGACCTGACAGATGAAATCGGTATAGAGATAGATATGGCGGCGCCGTATCGGACTTCCGTGAGAATCAGCCTGCTGATAGAAGAAATCTACCTGAACACTTCAATCGCGTTTTGGAACAAGAGTGTTTTTACGCCGAAATTCTCCGTGGACTCGTCAGGAAATTATGACCTGGGCATTGACCCTTATTATGGAAAAGTATCCGATGACGGCCGCTGCCAAGGTTATTTCTATAAGATGAATGTCAGGCTGGAAGGTGATGATATCCTGTATCTTTCGGGTTATACGGTGTTACGTGACGACCGCTCCGGACAGCCTGTGAACGGAACGCTTGTTTACAAGTTCAAATGTGTTTCCGGAAAAGGAAAAAATGAAATAAAATCTTAACAATTTAATTTTTGCAGAATAAAAAATTATGTCTAGCTTGCGCGCCTTTTTAATAAAAAGGTTGATATAATAGATATAAAAACCAATATAGTAGTAAGTTAGATGAATACGAAGCTTTACGAAGCTCCGCTGATGGAGTTCTTGTCTGTCGAGGTTACCTCTTCTTTCGCGACTTCCGAATATGTTACCACTCCTTCTGGTGGCGGACTTAAAGATCTTGTTAACGTAGATGTAGAGAATTGGGATTAAAATTCACGGATAATGAGAAAACTTTATTTTGCCGGATGTGTTATCGCGGCTGCTTGCTTGGGTGGTTGTACCAAAACGAACGAAATTGAACCTGTGTCAAAGGGGTCAGGGGGAAGAACCCATGCCGGTTGTCATCGTTCAGAAGAACTACAATGTTTCCCCGATAGTTGTCAATGTTCTCTTGTATTGACGATATCGCCGGCTGAATACTCTGATGAAATTCATCCCAAGGCCTGCTGAAATTACGATATAGTCTAACCAGAATGTAAACATCAGGGAACTCGACATTGACTCTATGTATCATATTTATTGACAATTTGCGCTAAAAATATAGGGAATAATCTGTGCCCATCAGTCGGAGCCGTTGTTTCCCGATGTCTAAGATAGTCAATTAATGGAAAATAGCCCAGCCGGCTGCAAAAAAACTTTTGTGACCGGCCAGGCTGTCAATGCTCATTGGGATATTATTCTCCGCTCTTGGGCTCTGCAGGAGCTTCAATAGACTGATTGTCAGCAGATTCTTCCAGTGCCGGAATTTCATCAATGTCAATGAATTCTTCGGGAATCTGATGCTTGCCGTCATTCTTTGCTCCCAGTTTGACAAGTTGGCTGGCAGTAGTGAACACGCTCTGGCTTCCGCCTTTAAGTTTCTTGGAGGATGTCTCGTATGAATTCAAAGCATTCTGGATACTGTCACCTACTTTCTTGTAGTTTTCCAGAAACATTCCGAGACGATTGATTATCTCAGAAGCAAGAGCATAAACCTGTGCATGATTATTGGCCTGGGCAATTTGAGTCCATGTCAGACTGACCATCTTGAGGGCACCATAAAGGCTTTGTTCATCAGCTATGCAGACATTTTTGTCCGCAGCATTCCGCCAAAGGCCAGGTTCCGCATTCAATGCCGTCCAGAGCGCACCTGCATGAGGCACAAACATTATCACGTAGCCTGCAGAAATCTTCGGTGCGACCACATACTTCGAATAGTCCTTTTTCGCAAGTTCATCCACATGTCTCTTGATGCTGGCAATATGCTCCTTCAGATAACGCTCTTTGTCAATGTCATTATCGGCATTGACATAATTTGCGAAAGCTGTCAATGATACCTTTGAGTCGATAATTACCTCACGCCTCTGGTCAAGATGCAGAATGACGTCCGGACGCATGAGATTGCCGTCCTCACTTTTAAGAGCCTTCCCTTCCTGATCTCTGAGAGTAGGCTGTATATCGAAATGAATCCCGCATTTGAGTCCTTGAGTCTCAAGCAAGTTTTTCAATTGAATCTCGCCCCAGTCTCCCTGGATTTTGCTTCCGTGCCTAAATGCGGCTGCCAACTCGTCCGCACTCTTTCGTGTGGCATCGCTGAATTCCATGAGACCCTTGATCTGCTGCTCGATTTCACCATGCATCTTGGCTTGGGCAGTACTGCCATTTTCCATCGTTACCTTCAGTTGGGCGATGTTTTCCTTGAGCGGATTAAGAATCTGCCCGATGCTCTGATTGCTGGACTCGGCGAACTCCTTCTGGCTGGCCTTGAGCATGTCATTGGTATCGGCCTTGACTTGGGCTGTAACCTTTCCGATGGTCTCATTGAACTTCTCCTGAAGTGCTGCCATCATTTCCCTGTTCTTTTTCTCGAGTGCCTCAAGTGACTCATTGTTGCGCTTTTCCATATCAGCCTTCACCTCGGCCACTTTGGCATTGGCATTGACACGCTCCTGCTCTATCATTGACCTTAACCCTTCTGCATCCTTTTCGGCGTGAGCCAGATCCGCGTCGCTTTTCGCGAGTTTCGACTTGTAATCCGCCTCAAGTCCGGCTTTTGCGATATCCACCGCCTGGCTCATTCTGCTCTTGAAAATGAGGGCTACAACAATGGCTGCCACGACGGCGCCTCCCAAAAATGAAATCAAAATTTCCATATCTATAAACTCTCTTTTCTGTAATATACCGATTTTACGGAAAATCTTGCATTCCTACAACCAATTTATTAAAAAATTTCTATATTTGCCAGCGAACATTACGGGGTGCTGACAAATCGGCTGAGATTATACCCATTGAACCTGATGCAGATAATGCTGCCGCAGGGATACATTTCACCTAAGACGGGCATTCAAAGGGGCTTAAGTGATTTCCGCCAGCAGGCTTGCTCTGTATTCCGGCATTGTTCTTACATAGTAACATATTAATAGAAAGCATTTTTATGCCAGCAGACAACAAAGCTTACGCCCAAAGAGAAAAGGCGTATCTGTCGGGAACATTGTACCCGGAAATAAGAGTGGGCATGATGAAGGTCAATCTCACTCCTACTGTAACCAAAGATGAAAACGGTGTGCCTCACATGGAACCGAACGAGCCTGTGTATATCTATGATACCAGCGGTCCATATAGCGACCCGGAATGTCAGGTTGACCTTAAACAGGGCTTGCCGAGGATGCGAGAAAAATGGATAATCGAGCGCAATGATACTGAGGAACTAAGTTGTGTTTCAAGTGATTATGGCCAACAGCGCCTCGAAGATCATTCTTTGGATAGTCTCCGTTTCGGCCATATCAAACTGCCTCGCAGGGCTATTGAGGGCAAGAATATCACTCAGATGGCATACGCGAAAGCCGGAATCATCACTCCGGAAATGGAGTATGTTGCCATTCGCGAGAACATGAAATGCAAGGAGGCCGGCATTGACAGTTACATCACACCTGAATTCGTGCGCGACGAAATCGCCCGCGGCCGCGCGGTGCTTCCCGCAAACATCAATCACCCCGAGAGCGAGCCAATGATAATCGGCAGAAACTTTTTGGTGAAGATCAATGCCAATATCGGTAACTCGGCCACGACTTCCAGCATTGACGAAGAAGTGGACAAGGCTGTTTGGTCCTGCAAATGGGGTGGAGATACGGTGATGGACCTTTCTACCGGAGCCAACATTCATGAGACCAGGGAGTGGATCATCAGAAATTCACCTGTTCCTGTAGGCACCGTTCCGATCTATCAGGCTCTGGAAAAAGTCAAGGGCAATGTGGCGGACTTGAATTGGGAGGTCTATCGCGACACATTGATAGAGCAGTGCGAGCAGGGGGTCGATTACTTTACCATCCATGCCGGAATCCGTCTGGAGAACGTCCACTTGGCAGACAACCGTCTATGCGGTATCGTGAGCCGTGGAGGAAGTATCATGAGCAAGTGGTGTCTCCTATATAACAAGGAGAGTTTCCTGTATGAGCATTTCGATGATATCTGCGACATCGTTTCCAAGTATGATGTGGCATTGTCTCTCGGTGATGGCCTCCGTCCGGGTTGTATTGCCGATGCCAATGATGCTGCACAGTTCGCTGAGTTAGATACTATGGGTGAATTGGTTACGCGTGCATGGGCAAAAAATGTCCAGGCTTTCATCGAGGGCCCTGGTCATGTTCCAATGCATAAGATTCAGGAAAATATGGATCGTCAGATTACCAAATGCCATGAAGCACCATTCTATACACTTGGACCTCTGGTAACTGATATCGCTCCTGGTTATGACCACATAACTTCAGCTATCGGCGGTGCCCAGATTGCGTGGCTGGGGACAGCTATGCTTTGTTATGTGACACCGAAGGAGCATCTTGCACTTCCTGACAAGGAGGATGTCCGCGTAGGTGTAGTAACATACAAGATTGCCGCACACGCTGCGGATCTCGCCAAAGGACATCCGGGTGCGGTTATCCGTGACAATGCCTTGTCCAAGGCGCGTTTCGAGTTCCGCTGGCGTGACCAGTTCCACCTGTCTCTTGACCCGGAACGTGCCCTCCAATATTTTGAGGAGGCAGGCCATACTGACGGAGAATACTGCACCATGTGCGGCCCTGATTTCTGCGCCGCCAAACTTTCCCATGATTTGAGGAAATTTAAAAAATAAGGAATGCTATTTCAAGCGATGAGATCTTATTTCTTCAGCAAAGAGATAAGATCTGCTTCCTGTTCGGAGTGATAAGTAACGTGAAAATAATAACCTGCCTCAGATTAGGAGAAGATTTTCGAGGATAGATCTATTTTCGAAGAAGGAGTGTGCCGGTGGCACATGACTGATGAGAAAACAGATATAGACCGAAAAGATTCCTTAAGATGAGGCAGGTTATTTTTTTGAAGGTTACTAAAGATATCCACGTCATTAAACGGGGGATGCAAATGTATTCTGAATTCCCGAGATCGGATATAGGCAATGCGGGCAATATATTCCACATTGACAATTGTCTGTCGGTTAGCACGGAAGAACATATTCGGATCCAGACTGGCATATAGTTGCAGCAGAGACACGTTTGCAGCTGCCCAATGTCCATCATTGAGGTAAACCCTTGTGACTCCGAACTCTGTGTAGATATAGACAATATTGGCCACTGATACAATTACGATATCTTGATCAACATTGAGAATCAGTTTCTGCTTCGAACCATGTGTCTTCCTGGAGCTGTTCGAACACTTCAAGGTAGCGCTCCAGACCGATGTATATGCCTTGTTTCGGTAATTTATTTTCGAACCTCTTGACATTTGTCAGTTTTTGTTTTGCGACTGTAATATATTGTACGCCAATATATTACATGCTGGTATGGGGGTGGGGTGCTCCTGCCAAGACCCCATTTCGTTGCTACCTCTTGGATCCCTTATAACTAGATAACTTTCTGATAATTAATGCGTAACGTCAGATTTTAGTTGTCAAGAGGGTCGAAAATCAAGGGGCTTTGGCCCGCCGCGGTAGCGGGTGGGAGGGATAGCCCCAACGGGGCGTACCGCTCCGAAGGCCCCTGCCGGCATAACATGTCC
>ERZ1026852.949-NODE-949-length-16560-cov-13.936807_pt1 | contig 16560 bp, 8 predicted proteins | sample MGYA00380156_ERZ1026852 | MGnify/ENA primary metagenome ERZ1026852 (study PRJEB33269, sample SAMEA4719792) | human gut metagenome | biome: human-associated habitat; feature: organic feature; material: feces | place: Cameroon | collected 2013-10 ...
GGTTGGGGGTGGGGCTGTATATTTTGGGTGCTGGAGGACGGGGCGCGGAGGCCACCGTCCTACTATGGTTTGCAAAGAATTGGCGCTAAGTGGTTCTGTATATTTATTCATTTTCTTGCATAAATATACAGTATGGAGAGTAGATTGAGAAACCCATCAAATTACAGTCTGAAAGCATGGGTTTCAGGCTGTGATATGCTGGGTTTTAGGACGCGAAACCAAGGGTTTTAGGAGGTGAAACCCATGCTTTTGCAAACGAGAAGTATCAACTTTGAAAAGTGAAAGTATTCACACCATTTTTAGTTATAATCTATCACTATTTTAACATATGTTTTGTAAATATTTGCAAATAACATTTTTCATCTTCCTCCCTACCTTTTTGTATATTTATGCAGTTTTACATTCTGCTTACATTCACCGCGCATCACTTTTCGCTCATTTTGCATCATACGTTTAACAATAACGTCATAGGCCAACGGCATCAAAAAATGTCTATATAATAAATAGGTTGTAGTTTTGAGCATTTCAATAAAAAATAGTACCTTTGCATACTGGTAGCATGCTGTGGTTAAAAGCGATGCTTCGCTACAGAAAGAAATTAACTGACGACAGTAATAACTCACCGCACTAGTTCTTTTTGACTATAACATAACTATACAATAAATAATGGACAACAAATACAATCCATTTCTGAAAGAGATACGTTCATTTATCCCTGAGAACCGAGTATATACCGACGAGTTGAGACGTTTGGCTTGGGGTACCGATGCCAGTTTTTATCGCCTCATCCCCCAAGTAGTCATTCGTTCCGACTCAGAGGAAGAAGTTTCGCGCATCCTTCAAACAGCCAGTCGTCATCATCTGCCCGTAACCTTTCGTGCTGCTGGCACCAGCCTTTCAGGCCAGTCGATTAGCGACTCGGTGCTGGTGGTGGCCGGCAAACATTGGGAGCGCTACGAGGTTTCAGACGAGGGCAAGACCATTCGTTTGCAGCCTGGCATCATTGGTCAGCGCGTAAACGACCTTCTAAAACCCTTCGGCCGTAAATTTGGTCCCGACCCCGCCTCGGTAAAAAGCGCTATGGTGGGCGGCATTGTGATGAACAATGCTTCGGGTATGAACTGTGGCACCCATGCCAATAGCGACAAGATGCTGAAGTCGGCCAAGATAATCCTTGCCGATGGCACGCTGCTTGACACGGGCGATGCCGAAAGCCGCGCCTCGTTTGAGAGCACCCATCCCGACTTCGTTAAACGCATTATAGCCTTGCGCGATGAGGTGCGCGCTAACACCAAGCTACGCGACCGCATCTTGCACAAATATGCTATCAAGAACGTTACGGGTTTGAACATCTTGCCCTTTGTGCAGTTAGACGACCCCTTCGACATCATTGCCCACCTGATGGTAGGCTCTGAGGGCACCTTGGCGTTCTTGGCCGAAGTGGTGATGGGCACCGAGATTGACGAGCCCTGCAAGGCCAGCGCCATGCTCTACTTTCAAGACATTAAAGAGGCATGCCAGGCCGTAGTGGCCATGAAGAAGCTGGTGAACGCCAATGGCGAATGGATTGTGAAGAGTGCCGAGCTGCTTGACAAGAAGTCGCTGGCATCGGTTAACGACACTACGGGCGACAACCTCACCGCCATCCTCACCGAGACGAAGGCCGCCACCCCCGAAGCGCTGCAGCAAAACCTTGCTGCCATCAAGCAATGTTTGAGCGCTTTCAACACCTTCGTGCCCGTACATTTCACCGACGACCCGAACGAATATTCAAAATACTGGGCCATGCGCTCGGGCGTATTCCCCTCGGTGGGCGGCACCCGCGAGCTGGGCACCACCTGTTTAATTGAAGACGTGGCCTTCCACATCGAAGACCTACCCGAGGCCACTGCCGACCTGCAAGCCCTCATCGCCCGCCACGGCTACGACGATGCCTGCATCTATGGCCACACGCTGGAGGGCAACTACCACTTCATCATCAACCAGTCGTTTAAGAGCAAGGCCGACGTGCAGCGCTATGAAGACCTGATGAACGATGTGAAAGAGCTGGTGGTAGACAAGTATGACGGTTCGTTGAAAGCCGAACATGGCACAGGCCGCAACATGGCCCCCTTTGTACGCTATGAGTGGGGCGACGACGCCTTTGCTGTGATGAAGAGCGTGAAAGAGCTGTTCGACCCCGAGGGCTTGCTAAACCCCGGCGTTATCTTCAACGACGACCCCAAGTGCCACATCAAGCACTTCAAGCCACTGCCCCTCACCCACCCCTTGGTTGACCGCTGTATTGAGTGCGGTTTCTGCGAGGTAAACTGCCTCACCTGTGGCTTCGCCCTGTCGAGCCGCCAGCGCATCGTGATACAGCGCGAGATAGCTCGACTGAAACATACGGGCGAAGATAACGACCGCCTGCACCGCCTGGAAAAAGAATATAAATACTGGGGCAACGAGACTTGTGCTGGCGATGGCCTGTGCTCTACCTCATGCCCCATGCACATCAACATGGGCGAGTTTACACACGTCATACGTCAGCAAGCGCTGCCCCCTGGCAGCATGGGCTATAAGGTGGGCAACTATGCCGCCAACCATTTTGCAGGCATGAAGAGTGGCTTGCGCCCCGTGCTCACCATGGCCGACGCCGCCCACACCGTGCTGGGCACCACCGCCATGAGCGCTATCACACGCGGCATGCACTCGCTGCTGAAGGTGCCCTTGTGGACACCCGCCATGCCCAAAGCCTTCCATGTAAGCAAGACGCTGGAAGCCTCGCAGCCCAAAGAAAAAGATAAGGTAGTTTACTTCCCCAGCTGCATCAACCAAACCATGGGCTTGCCACACAAGTCGGCTGAAGAGATGGCGCTAGTAAACAAAATGGTGTCGTTGCTGAACAAGGGCGGATACGAGATTATCTTCCCCAAGAACATGGAGAAGCTGTGCTGTGGCACCATCTGGGAGAGCAAAGGCATGATGGACATTGCCGACCGCAAGACAAAAGAGCTGGAAGAGGCCCTATGGCAAGCCAGCGAGCAAGGCCGATACCCCGTGCTGTGCGACCAGAGCCCCTGTTTGCACCGCATGCGCGAAAACATTAAACGCATGCACCTGTACGAGCCCGCCGAGTTTATATACACCTTCTTGCGCGACCGCCTCAACTTCACCCCCATCAACGAGCCCATCGCCGTGCACATTACCTGTTCAATGCGTCGTATGGCATTAGCCAACACCATCATTCAGCTGGCTCGCCTCTGCTCTACCAACGTGTTTGTGCCCGAGGGCGTAGGCTGCTGTGGCTTTGCTGGCGACCGCGGCTTCACACACCCCGAGGTAAACCAATATGCACTGCGCAAGTTGCGCCCCCAACTGGAAGAGCGTGGCATACAGAAGGGCTACTCAAACAGCCGCACCTGCGAGATAGGATTGACCACAAACTCGGGCATACCCTACCAGTCAATCGTCTACCTCGTTGACCAATGTACCGAGGCTAAGAAATAACGTCTTTTGAATCAAAGACAATAGATAACACCTTATAACAACCGAAAAAAGGCGCGCCAACAGCAAACTGCTATTGGCGCGCCTTCGTGTTATATAACTTATCTTACATTAATGAGGGTGTGTCAAAATAGGAGTTAGAGGAAGTTAAGAAGAAGTTAATCCATCTACGATGGATGGAAGTTAACAGACAAATGCTTTATTTTCAGCAATTTATACATATGTCCGCTAACTTCTGTTAACTTCGGGCGAAGCCCAAACTTCTTTTAACTTCTATTTTGACACACCCTCATAAGAAAGGGAATTAGGGTATCATTACCTCCATTGGTTCGCTATAGTTCCAACGTCGAGTGCCACTACCCATCGGCGTATCATAATTAATACGCGCGGCAGCTCGCACAAAGACATGTCGGCCCGAAGGAATGACCTGGCCCTTTGTAGAGCGAATGGTAACAGGCGTACCGAGCAGCGGCTCAAAGGAATCGACCGAATACTCAATAGAATTCGACCAGCGGTCATCACGCGCACGATAGCCCACCGATGACGAGTAGCTCACAAAGAGCTGAATGTCGGTAACGTTAGGATAGCTCTCATCATAGTTACCCATCGGCTCAATATACGATTTAAACTCGTCGCGTGAAACGCCACGCGTAACCTTTACCTTGGCCGTTATCTGTCCGTTCGACACTGTGGGATACCCCACAAATTCAACACGTAAGAAGGGTTTTACCTTAAATATCACCTCGGTCTTTCCCTTTATTTTCACATCCTTTGTTTCATTAGCCAAAGGCACCCCATCCTTACTCTCGCGCACCAATGGAATGAAAGGTCCATCAACCCGAACATTGTATATGCCCTCAAACACCTTTGTGTTTTGGAAAGACCCATCCATCATGCAATAAAAGTCGGGGTTGTGGCTGGCGTTCTCGCTATAGTCGAGCTGTGTCAAGCGCACACGTATACCCTCACTACCTTGATCAGTGCGTATAGAGTCGCCAGTTTCGGCATCCACCACCGCGCCATGAATAGTTTCTGAGGGCGATTCGTAGTTATCCATCTCAAAGAGGTCGCATGAGACCAAAGACATCGAGGCGAACAACAAAGCAATAATTCCTATTTTTTTCATATCGTTATTTTCTTTTGTGCCATTATCATACGGCATTATCACTGAATGTTACGATTATTTTTATAAAGTATGTGCACACACCTTAACGGTTAGGTTGCTGATCGATAACAGCGCTCTTGGTAACCTCGCCATCAGGAATATTCCAGTAATAATCAAGCACCGAATAATCGAACGTTTTTTGGCTGATAAACTGGAAATGCACATCAAAGAACCATTTTTTGGCCTGTGTTGAGTAGAAAGGATAAAGGCCACGGAAGCGATAACGGCTGTCGTCACTATAAGTTGTTTTATCGCGTTTCTCACCCCAGAAGCCATCGCGTCCCTCATAATGTTGCACACGCCAGCGACGCAAATCCCACTTTGTTTTCGACTCGAAAGCCAACTCCTTACGACGCTCACGGCGCACTATATCGCGGCCATCGTCGGTATTAGGCAATGTGGTGGTGAGCAAATTGGCACCAGCGCGACGTCGAATGTCGTTCACCGCATTGGTGGCCTCTTGCAGCAAGTCAGCACCATCAGGCGCCGAAACGCCCGCCATAGACATCTCGACAGCGGCTTCAGCCATATTCAGCAACACCTCGGCATAACGCATCAGCAAGAAATGTTGTTCCGACTTGCCTTCACCTATCTCGGCCGAAGCGCTGGGGTTAAGATATTTGCGTATCATCAATCCTGTTAAGCACGACTCACCATTGGCATAGAATGGGCCATTGGCGCCCGAAGCGTTCATTGTTGTACCATCGTCAAGGGGCACCTGTTCTTGGCTACTGTTAGCATTAGAACTAAGATACAGTTGCTTAGGCTTCTTGGTATAAGCATCAAGCTGCTGATAGGTTTTCTGAGAAGTGGCATACGAATAGTCGTCGAAGAGCGGGCTGATAGGAGCAGCGCCCACCCAGGTGCCAGTGCGTATCTCCTGGTTACGGTCTTTAAAGTAGTCGCCAGGATATATCACCCATGCTCTGAGACGAGGCTCTACGTTTTTGAAGAAATCCATGGGCTGGTCATACAACACATAGTGGCCCGTAGTGTTCGACGTTCCATCGGTAACTCGAATTGAGCCATTGGGATAACGGTCGAAGCCATCAAACAGCTCACAAAAGTCTTCGGTAGGACACATGCCACACGATAGCGGGCTGTGGTAAACAAATGGCGAATTGTAGGCATCATAAGCGTGTGTGGCGGTAGGGTATGAATATTCGCGCACGTCAATATTCTCAGGGCTATCATCATCGAAGAACATGTCTACCATGTTTTGATATTGTGCATCGGCATCGCCATCTGCCCATTTCTTCATATAAAGAGCATAGCGTTTACTATCAATAACCTCTTTAGCTGATTTGTAAGCCTCTGTAAAATACTTATGCGAAGCAGCCTCCCAACGGTCAGGGGCAAAGCCCATCACACGCACGCCTGTTTTCTTGCCCAAGCCTGTGAGATGTCCAGCCACTGTTTGGTTATATTTGGCCACACTGCCCGCATACAACATGGCTTCCGACTTCCATGCCAACGCTTTATACTTATTACAGTATCCTTGTTTTGGACTTGTGGGTTGCAACAATTCAATAGCCTTGTCATAATCGGCCAATACTTGATTCCACGTTTCCTCTTCTGAGGCTCGGGGCACTTCCAATATAGTAGCATCAGCAGGGTACTGAATAACCTTTGTTACCAATGGCACACCACCAAAGCGCTTTGCCATGGTATAGAACACGGTAGCCCGCACATAATAAGCCTCGCCCAGGTAGTGGTTATACATTATTTCAGGATAGTTGTCTTTATACTTGGGAAGGTTCTCGATAAGATAATTGGCATCACGCAATTCAGAGAAAGCCATACCCCAATAAGGAGTATCCTCACCCGTAAAGGCAGAACAGATACCATCTCTATCAAGACATTCGCCCGTGCCTTCAATGCCTAACGACACGAGCCATCCATTGAAGTTGAAGCCCCACTGTCCTTGATATTTAAAATCTTCATACGGCATATAGCTATACATACGCGCCATATAGATGTCGATACCCGATTCGTCAGATAACAATTGGTCGGCCGTAACGACATTCTTCGGTGGCACATCCATATCTACGCACGAGGTAGCAAGCAATGCTGTTGCTAAAAATATAATGAGTTTTTTCATATATCTTGTTTGTTAATATAAATGATGTTATACATTATATACGATACCTTTAAACGGTGTTGCTTTAGAACGACACCTGTACACCAAAGGTGTAGGTGCGGTTAAGCGGATAGAGGCGGCCGAGGTCATCGCTGGGATGCTCAGGGTCAACAAACTTCACACCTGTAATGGTGAGGAGGTTGTAAGCATTGGCATACACGCGCAAATTGAGCGAGGGAAATGCTTTCCACTTTGGTAACGTATAGCCCAGTTCTATCTGTTTTAAGCGTAGATAGGCAGTGCTAACACGGTTGAACGTAGAGTTGGCCGAAGGATAATGCCCCGTATAGGCATAATATCCCTTCACCCATTTAGTGTTCGGGTCGTAGGGATCGGCGTTTTCATCGGCTGGGTGCCAGCGATCCCAATATTGCTCAAGGGCGCCACCACCGTTCTGTCCCCATATTGAGTAGAGCGGCTCTTCATACGACATTGATCCCAAAGCCGAACCTTGCCACAGCATACTAAAGTCGAAACCTTTATAAGCACAGTCAATGCTAAGCGAATAGTTCATCCACGGCGTTTGGTCAAAAGCATACGGGTGCTCATCTTGACTATTTATCTCGCCATCACCATTCCAGTCGAGATACTTATAATCGCCAGGCAGCAAGTCTTTCTCGTGATACAGTGTTTCGTTCCATATCTCGTCCCAGTTTTGGTAACGTCCATTACCCTCATAGCCAAACTGTACACCTTGATAACGATTGTTGAGGTGATCATTTCGCCACTGATCGTAGGCGTTAGCATACGGTCCGTTTTGTATGGCGGTAAGATACTTTTGTCGAGTGATAGTAACGATACCTTTCACGTTATACACAAAATTGCGACCAATACGATTATGATGACGAAGCTCAAGTTCCATACCAAAATTGCGACTGCTATTGGCGTTTTCGCGTGGTGGTTTTGCACCAATAACGGTGGGGAACACAGAGGTGCGATACTCATACAGGCCCGTCATCTTGCGGCTGAAGTAGTCGAGCGAGAAGCCGAATAGCTTGTTATTGGTATCGAAATCAACACCTACGTTAAAGGTTTTAGCCTTATACCATGATATCAGTTCGTTAGGAATAGCCATCGGCGTGGCAGCATACACAAACTGTGATCCGAAGATGAAGCCTGGAGCATACTGGTTATAATAGCCTTTCTCCGAGTTTCCGCTCGTCGATGGATAAGTGTATCCAGCCACCCAATCGTAGTTGGCTCCCGAGTCGTCACCCATCTCGCCATAGCTTGCACGCAACTTCAACTGGTCGACGCCTTTTAAGAATTCAATTTTCTTAAACCACGGCTCTTCAGACACTACCCAGCCCAATGATACAGATGGGAAGAAGCCCCAACGATGTCCTTTCGCAAACTTTGAGCTACCATCATAACGAAACTGTCCTTCTATAAGATAACGTTGCGCAAAGCTGTAGTTTAAACGTCCGATAAAGGCGTTATAGTTGGCCGAGTAGATACCTCCCGTAGCGCTATTTGCTACTTGTCCCTCTTCTACACCATTAAAGAGATATGGCGATGAGAAAGCCAAATTACGCATGGCATAGAAGTTGTCGCCTGTGCGACGTTGCGTTTCCATACCCACAACGGCAGCTATACTGTGTGGGCCAAAGTCGCGATTGTAGCTTAAGGTATATTGCGACAAGAATTGTTGCGTGTCGTAATGCTCACGTCGCAGATTGCTGGGCGCGCTCGATGCATACAACTTTTGTTTGTAAGTTTGTGTGGCCGGGTCGTAAGCATACTGATAATATTGCTTGCGATAAATAGTGTTGTTATTCAGATGATAGTCGTAGCTAAACATAACCTTTGCCTTCAAGCCTTTCAGCACATTGGTCAACGTGCCAAAGTCATACTCAACAATGCCCGAGGTAAGCACTTGGCTCTGCTTATAACGACGGTAACCCGATATGTCGGCCGTCATTTTAGCTACCGTGTTCTCTTCCAGGTCAAGGCCATCATAGTTGAGCATGGTGCCCGCCTCATCAGCATAGGCAGGGAAGAGCACACCCTGTCGCCAATAGTTGCGTATAATATCGGTTGATGTACAATAGGGGTTATTCTGCTTGTCGGTCATAGCGTTGATATTGAGCGACAGCTTCAATCCGCGATACACCTCAGTGGTAAGGTTTGAAGTGATATTATACTTATGATAGTTGAGGTCGCCCGATTTGAAAAAGCCCTCTTGATAGAAAGCGCCAAAGCTCACGAAATACTGGGTTTTATCATTACCACCCGACACCGTAATATTATGATTAGTCTGTGGCGATGTCTTGGCAAAGATAAGGTTGTTCCAGTCGGTTTCTCTACGTGTGCCGTTTCTAAACTCGTCAAACATCTCATCAGTATAAATTTTCGAGCCACCATTCACATTATTCAAGTTTCGCTCATTATACAGCGTCATGGTTTTATAGGCATCAAGCAGTTTTGGCATGCTTTTGGGCGACTGTATGGTGTATGAACCATTATACGAGAACTTGGTTTGACCAGCCTGACCTTTCTTAGTGGTTACCAACACTACGCCATTGGCCGATCGCAAACCGTAGATTGATGCCGATGCATCTTTCAGCACCGAGATATCTTGAATATCATCAGCGTTCATGCGCTGAAAGTCGCTCATATCACGAGGTACACCGTCGATAATAACCAGCGGTGTTCCCATACCACGCACATCGAAGTTGTTGTTATACGAGCCAGGTTCAGAACTCTTTTGCCAAACACGCACACCAGCCACACGACCCGTAAGCATGTTTTGCGGGTTCTCGTTCTTGGTACGTACCATCTCATCGCCCTTTACAGCAGCTACCGATCCTGTTATTGAGCCACGCTTCTGCGTGCCATAGCCCACAACCACAACATCTTGTAGCTGGTTTACATCATCTTGCAATACAAAATTAAGTTCACGTCTGCCACCCACACTTTGTGTAGCAGGCTTCATACCTATATAGTTGACAACAATTTGTGCATTGGCAGGCACCTGAAGGGTAAAGTTGCCGTCTATGTCGGTCACCGTCTTGGCCTTGCCCTTATCAACGCCTACGGTAGCGCCAATAACGGGCTCATTGTGTTGGTCAACGACCTTGCCCTTTACCATGATGCCCTGCGCTTGTGCCGCTGCCGAGCTCATGGCCAGAGCCGATAAAAATAATAATGACTTTATGTTCATAACATTGTTTGCTTTGAAAACGTTATTCGGTTATTTTGCGTTGGCAATTAGCCAGCACAGCATACTCTGAAGCATAGGCAAATGAGAACATGGCCTCTACCTTATTGTTTACAGCCGTTTGGCTCCAGCCCACCAATAAATTTATGGGTAGCGTGCCGTTCTTCATATACTTAGCCCAAGCATAATTAAGGTTAGCCTGATAGTAGTTAAGACTGTTGCGCGATATTTCATCATAGCCATAGGCCTCGGCATAGCCGCTCATCAGCACATCATTGAACCAAGGGTTAAAGCCATCTACGGCGTAAGCATAATAGCCTTCGCGTACAGGGTCTTTCGAAGCAAACACTTTGAAAGTAGCCAATGACAGCGCCTTCACATCGTTAAGATACTGTGCGATACGCGTTACACGATATAGGTCGGCACTGCCTGATAGCATGGTGCCACTATTATAACTATAGCTTCGGCCCGAAGGATTAGTCAAAGCCAATCCCTTACGATACTGTTTACCATCAACCCATTCATATTGCGGAGCATCGGCCTCGGCACCAATAAGGTCGTAGTAAACACCATCTGCGTTCATAAGATACTTCTTCTGCCAGTCATACACCTTCTTGGCAAAGTTAAGATAGTAGTCGGCCTTTTTCTCAGTCACTTCATAGCGGCGTCCGTTTAAGTCAACCTTGCGATAGGTTATCTCATCGGCCTTGCCACGATATATCTCATACAACCATACCAGCGGACTGACCATAGGGCCATTGCTGCACGAATGTTTCGACACATAGCCTGGGCCCCAGGTTATACCTCCATTCTCTTCGCCATTAGCCTTCAGGGTACAGTCCCATCCATCCAGCACATAGTCGGTAAGATATTCGGCTTTGGCCAGATAATCGGTGTTGCCAGTGATTTTATACGAACGCAGCAACTCACGGATAATCCACTGCTGGTCGTCATACACGTTCAGTACGCCAGTAACGTTAGCGCCCCCCTTATCGTCGGCACGGTTCACGCTATACACCGTCCATTTCTTAGTTTGTGTGTATGAGGTAAGAGTATAGGTGCCAGCATAGAATTCTAGTCCATCGTACAAACTGGTCAGTCTACCCACATAGCGCTCATAGTTTTTGGCATACAAGTCGGGCACTTGCTTCTGCATATCCTTCAACGACTCGAGTATGCCGTTTACTGCCTCAATGGCGCTGGTGTACATCCACACGCTGCCCACCTCGTTATCAGTACTTTTGGTAATAGGATTATAGTAGCGCAACAGCTTCATTGTGTTACCCGTAAAGTTGTGTGCAAAGGCCGAGTCGGCCAGTGTGATGGCGCGCGAGAGGTTGAGGGTAGCCAGTTCGGCCCCTTGCTGTGTGGGCAAGGGTTGGCCCTCAAGGTCATAGTGCATGCTATTCATCTTTTCTTTCTCGCAACTCGAGAGTGTGGCCATGCAGCATAGCGCAGCGCCTATAAGAAATAAGGTTTTTTTCATCATTTCGTTGTGTTGTTTAGCGTTTCAAGAAGCCGCTGTGTGGGGCAATCGAGGTTGTTTGCCCCGCCAGCCGACTTCACATTAATATATATAGTATATAGACAATCCTTTTACTTTCGTCTCAAAAGGAAAAGAAGGGCGGCAAGGGATGTTCTTTTAAAGATGCCGCCCCACGATATTGTCATATTTGGGGTGAGTGTGCCTTAGTTAAGGTTGGCACTATAGATACATAACTTATTTTCATCGCCATTATCAGTACCCTTATACACGCCCAGACACAGCGTTACGTCCTTGCCATCAAACTCGGTCAGATCGTAGGTAAAGGTTGCGTATGCCTCGGGGTTGCCCTTACCACCATCTTCATGCACAAAGCTTACGCAGCCGTCACCAGCCTCGCCCCATTGGTTGGCCGACACGTTAGAGGGCAGAATATGCTTCACTGCCATATCATTGGTGATGGCTGTAAGCTTAAACACTGTAGGATTAGCACTACTAAAGTTGCGACAGCGCAAGGTAAAGTGGTCGTGGCCAGCAGCTATTGAGAATTTAGCATATACATAAGCCTGAGGTTCGGTAAGGCTTACAGGTGTGCCACCGCCATTGGTCTTCATAACAAAGCCTTCGCCAGCAAACGGCTCAGTATCTTTATGCAGAGGTACAAACGACCACAGGGCAAACAAATGGTTCACATCACGCCATGAGTGGTAAGCGTTGCCATAATTGTCGCGGTTGCCATTCATTGGCGATACACCCGAGAAGCTATAAACTGTTTGTGGCATGGCCGAACGCACCATTTCTTGTGTAAGACCCCACGATGACAGTTCGTCATTAATAGCGGTTCCAGGCAGCCAACCCCAGAAGCCTTCATCAATGGCTGTTTTGTTGAAAGCCAAACGACGCAGAACAAACTGTTTCCAGTAGTCGCCCGTACGAGCGCGGTAAATGCCTATGGCAATAATAACATCCTTACCTACATAGTCGCTTAAGTCGAACACCTCACTCTTATAATCTTCACTGTTTAATGTGCGGTTCTCGCCCAACTTCACTGCTGAAGGCGATGTCTGACTCATATCTACCACTTGCACGCCCCAAACAGCTGGGTCGTCGTTTGATGCTGAGTGTGTACGACACTGTATAGTCAGTATTTTATTATCTTCAGTAATGTGTTTGAGGCCATATACATACGAGTCGAAGTGGTTCAAATCAGCAGGATGAGCTTGGTCGTCACCAGGATTGTTTTGTATCTGCAAGGTAGTACCCTCGTTTTGTTCTTCCCAAGCGCCCTGGAAATCGAGCGTAGCCATAAAGTCGGTCGACCAATCAAAGTGAGGATAATCCTGCCCATTACGGCCACCACGATACTCACTAAAGAACCAGTGGTCAGCGTTCAACAGATCGTCAAGAGTTTTGTGTGGCAATATCTGTCGACCACCCATCGTAACATCAACAGTTGCAACACCATCAATAAAGCCATCAATACCTAACGTACGAGTAACAGTTTCGTAGCCATCATAAGTAAAGGTTACAGTATAAGCATCAAGAGGCAGATTGTCAATGGTAAAAGTGCCATCAGCGCCAGTGGTTACCGTCTGTGTTTCGCTAATGCTAACTTGTACGCCAGCTAATGGTGCATTTCCATGTTTTCCATCAAGCACCGTACCATAAATTTTAGCAGCAGCATAAATCATTGATGCGTTAACCAGTGCCACACCATTGCTAAAACTTTTCGGAGTAATGGTAACACTGATGGTTTGGTAGTTTTGCTTTGTAAAAGTAAGAATGGCTTTGTCCTTCGCCACCTCATTTAATGTAAACTCACCATTGGCATTGGTCGTAGCAGTGGCAGTGCCACCCTCAATCTTTACGGCTACGCCCTCAAGTGGGGCGTCATAGTCGTCAGTAATAATACCCGATACGGTGCCTGTTCCCAAGCCACCCTTATCATCATCGTCGCTACATGACGTAGCCACCCATGCTAAACAACCGAAAAGGAAAACAGTTGTAAGCAGATTAAATAGTTTTTTTGTCATCATAGTTTTATTATATTTTGTAGGTTTGTTATTATCAATTTAAGTTATCACCAGCATGCACCATTAAAATTAAAGAAAGATGCAAAAAACCGAAGCATATGGTTTAGGGCTTCACATTTTACGGTGGCAAAGATACGTTACCATATATTAACAATTGGGTTAATTAGCGGTTATTTTCAGATAAAAACCATTAATCTGCCTATAAAATAACCCACAAAAAACAATTTTAACCCATTATTATCCCTAATTAACCCTACAAATAGGGCTTTTTAATCATATTATCGCAATTAAGAGAGGCTATTACTTACATTATACAACATTTTTTATATCTTTGCAACAACTAAAGCAACATCATACCTATGCACATAAAATCCTACGCACACATACTATACCATCAAGCCTACACACGCTTTTTGATGCTCATCGCCACCTTGTTCATACTTTTACCAACGCCTATTCATGCCAAGGTGGGCGGCCTTGCCTTTCAGAACCCAGCCAACTCTATCGAAAAGCGCACCTCATACAACGTGTTTGGCGAGCATGAAGAACAGTTTTCTGAACGGCTCGACATCTCGTTCGACATGCGTCTGCCCTATCGCGAAGAAGTGGGATATATTGTGCGCGTGATTGATAAAACCGACAATAAAATATTTAATGTGTTTTATGATGGGCGTGGCAACGACTATTTTGAACTAAACCGCGAGGGTTATAAAGGCCTCATCAAGATACCGTTCAACCGACAAAAGCTTATGCTGAAGCAGTGGTTTAAGGTGCACATCAGTTTCAACATGAAGCGGCAAACCATCAGCATGAGCATTGATGGCGAACAAAAAAGCACCACGCTGCCCACAGGCAAAAACAGCTTGCCACGTGTCATTCAAGCCAGCATTGTGTTCGGACGAAGCGATTATCTTATCGATGTACCTTCGTTTGCCATGCGCAACTTAGTGGTGAGTGATGCCGATAGTCGCTGGCGCTTTCCTTTAAAACAAACGTCTGGCACAACTGTGCTTGATGAACAACACCACACCGTAGGCATTGTCAACTCGCCCTATTGGCTCTTGAACGATCATTACCACTGGACGCCACTCTTATCATGGAAGTCAGACACTCCTGCGGGTCATAACTTTTTTGTTCCTAACCACCAACTGCTTTACTATAACAACGATTCCTTATATATTTATAATGTGGTAACAGGTGCTACGCAGCGACAACCATTTGCACAACCTTGCCCAGTAAAATTGTACCTTGGCACCAACTTTATCGATCCCTCTCACCACAAGCTATACAGTTACGAGACTTTTAGAGAGAAGAAAACCGAGACAGAACCTTCAGTGGCCAGCCTCAACCTCGACACCTACCAGTGGAACGTTGAGAGCACCGTACAGATAAACGAGGGGCAGATGCATCACCACGGATCTTTCTATCGCCCCGACACACAACAATTTATCATTTATGGTGGCTTTGCCAACATGCAATACAGCTCACGCTTTTACAGTTACAATGTTTCTGACCACCATTGGCACATGCTAAACGAGGTGCAGGGCGAACGATTCCCACGCTATTTTCTATCAATGGGCTATGATGGCAAACGCTATGCCTACATCTTTGGCGGCATGGGAAACGAGTCGGGCGACCAAACGGTGGGACGCCGTTTCTTTTACGATCTTCATCGATACGACACGCGTACAAATCGTGTAGAAAAAGTGTGGAACATTGACTGGAAACACTACCGCGACATCGTGTTCTCAAAATCGATGGTGCTTACACGCGACAGTTTCTACACCATTGGCTATTCTGAGTTTAAGTCAAACTCGTACATTCACCTATACCGTTTTTCATTACGCGACGGACATTTCTGTCAACTGGGCGACTCTATACTAATACACCCCGACCGTATCGAGACAGAAACATCGCTCTACTACGACTCGTTGCTGCACCGCTTTATCGTAACCGTGCACGAATATAAAGACGAGCGCCACAACACCTTGCGCGCCTACAGCATCAACGCACCAGCCATCACCGAAGCGGTATTTGAAAATTATGAACACGACCAAGCACATTCGTCATGGCTACCCTACATAATAGCTCTGCTTGCTGCCATTGTTACTACGGGTGTTTGGCTATTTCATCGAGCGCAACGCCGACGAATTATCGTAAGCAACGACAGCGAACCCGAGACCGAAGGTATACAACCCAACACCCTATACCTTTTTGGCAACTTTACAGCTTGCGGACGCAACGGACGAGATATAAGTTATCTATTTACCGACAAGCTACGTCTGTTATTATGCCTCATCCTTCAACACAGCGCCGAAGGAGGCATATCATCTCAACAGTTGGGCTACGAAATGTGGGGCTACAAAACGCCTGAAAAAATTAAGAACTCAAAAAGCGTGGCCATCAACCACCTGCGACGTGTTTTAAAAGAGTTTGAAGGCGTGACACTGGTCTACGAATCAGGTAAATTTAAGTTGGACACCCAAGCTACCTTCCATTGCGATTATTTTTCGCTGCTCAATTTATTAAACGATGAAACGGCCAGCCTGTATGAGCGTCGCGTTCCTATTCTCGACATTGTGTGTCGCGGAAAATTTCTCACGTTTATGGATGCACCTGTGCTCGATACCTTCAAGTCGAGCACAGAACAGTTATTGCTCAAACCACTCATTGCACTGATGAACGCATCGGTTGAGCAATCTGACTATAAGTCAGTCTTGCACTGTGTAAAATGTATCTTCTATATCGACCCTACAAACGAAACTGCTTTCCATACACAAACACGCGTATTGAAACGCCTGGGAAAAACCATGGAACTGCAAGACGCCATCATACACTACAACGAAACGTACAAGAAAATGTATGGCGAAGGAAAGGAAAAATAAAGGGCTACAAAAGAAGCAACAACCACTTAATATGAAACAAAACCCATGTTGAAATGAGATAAAACCCAAGGCATTGATGCGTAAGACCCAGGGCAACGTTGTCTAAACCCCAGCGCATTGTTGCATAAAACCCACGGACAAGTCGTCTCGTATCGACCGCAGGGCCGACGCATTACTCTAAGACATCAATTTAGCAAGGAAAGAGCAG
>ERZ1026852.950-NODE-950-length-16537-cov-3.605752_pt1 | contig 16537 bp, 6 predicted proteins | sample MGYA00380156_ERZ1026852 | MGnify/ENA primary metagenome ERZ1026852 (study PRJEB33269, sample SAMEA4719792) | human gut metagenome | biome: human-associated habitat; feature: organic feature; material: feces | place: Cameroon | collected 2013-10 ...
CGTCAGATGTGTATAAGAGACAGGGCAAGGCAGAGGAGAAGACTATCGCCTTTGGTATCGGTATCGGTGCTGGCTATCTGTTCAAGACAACATTCCAGCGTGAGGCTACAAGCGACCTTACAGGCGAGCGTGGCTCATTGATGGGTGCCATCGAGGGATTGTTGGAGGCTCAGTATGAGGTACTCCGCGAGCATGGCCACTCTCCTTCTGAGGCTTTCAACGAGACTGTCGAGGAGCTTACACAGAGCCTTATGCCTCTCTTTGCCGAGAAGGTCAAGACTGGCAACGAGGCTCAGATCTCTATCGACTCCAACTCTAAGCCCGACTACCGCGAGAAGCTCAACGCCGAGCTTAAGGCTATGCACGACATGGAGATGTGGCGTGCTGCCGAGACCGTTCGCGAGCTCCGTCCGGAGAACGAGGCTAAGTAAGGTCAAGAGCAACAATTAGTAATAGGTCAAAAATAAAATAAAGCCTGGCAGGACAATACCTGCCAGGCTTTTCTCGTTGTATTCGGTTCCGTGTAATTGTCGTTAATGTTGTCTGCTCGTATAATTGTCGTTAATGTTACACGGACATAGCGCCTTTACTTCGTGGCAAACTTAAAGCTGCGGAAGTAGACCTTTAGGTCTTCGCCCGACGTATTGGTAAGTCGTAGCTTCTTTGCCTTCAGTCCGTCGATTTCTGATCCGGCATTCACCAAGGTCTTTCTGCGCTTGTTCATGCTGAGGCTGATAGGCTGCCAAGAGCCGTTGGTCATAACCTCGAGCTTGAACTTGCCGGCAATGTTCTCCACGTCAAAGTTGAAGTCCATATTGTTGAGCATAACCACGTGTTCGGTTTCTATCTCGATGAAGCCGTCCTTCTGCCAGTTGATAACCTCGTTGGAAGGAGCCACGTTCACGTTAGAGTTCTTGATGCTTATAGGCAGCAAGCGCAACTGCTCAACGTTGCTCGTCAACTTGTACGGCATATATTCTGCCACGTTAGAGAGGTTGGTGCCGTTCTGCTTGTTGTAGTTGTCCACAGCAAGGCTGAAGAGCTTGTATAGTGTAGGCAGCATAACCTTAGTGCCAACCTTGATGCCTGGTTGCAAGGCATGGCGTACAGCCGAGTTCTCAAGCTCAAACATCTGCTCCTGTATAGATGTGGCTTGCTGGTAGAGGTTGTTGAAGCTGATGTTGGCATTGCCATGGTTCATCATAACCACCGTTGTGCCATAGTCGGCAAGATTCTTTGCTTGCAGCAACCACGGACGTAGCTCGCGTATAAGCTCCTTGTTGGTCTTGTCGGCAAGCAGCAGGTCGCAAGCGTTCTTCAGTTGCAGGCACTTGGTGTTAATCTCCTCAATAGCCTTGCGGTCGCCCTTGACGGCAGCTGCAGCTATATCCTTAAGCTCCTCGCCCTCCTCGCGGCGGAATCCGTGTCCGTTCTGTCCAAGGTCCTTGTTGTACAGGGCGAATGTGCGCAGAGCCTCGGCGTTGCCGGGCAGTAGGTCCTCGATGCCCTTAAGCCAGTCGGTCTCGGCGTTGTAAGCCTTCATGTTCCAAGTATAGTCGGCTATGCCGTAGAGCGAGATTTTAGAAGCCTCTGCATGTTCCATAGGGTTAGACACAAATCCCGACACGTCGCCAGCAATGTCCTTGCCGTTGCCGTAGGCAGGACCAAGCAGTACGTGGTCTCTAACGAAGTCGCTCACGGGGAAGTTCCACCAGACGTAAGCCTTGCGGTCTATACGGCTGTTGATCCACTGCATCGACTCCTTGTCAATGCAATGCACCACCGTGTTGCCCGTCCACATTATGCGTATGTCCTTGTTCATCTTTGTGCCGAGAGTGCGCAGGTATCCCTTCTCGTCGTTAGCCCAAGCTTTGTTGTATTCGGTAGGACACATAATGAGAGGCGAGATATCCTTATGGCGGTTGATGAAGTTGTCGTCCACATAGTTCAGCAGTTCGGCTTGCTTGTCTGCCTTGGCTCCCTCGCCCCAGATGTCGTCAAAGAAGACGGCAAACGAGCGTATGCCGAGGGCGTACATCATTTCGAGTTTGTTGATAAGGTTGTCGCGGTCTTCGTTGTTCCACTTGATGTCCACGCCCGGGTGGATAGCCCAGTAGAAGTTTACGCCGTTCTTCTTAGCCACCTCGTTAAGCTCCTTTATGCGGTTGGCTTCCTCGGTAGGGTAGGGCTTGCGCCACTGGTCGCGGTGATAGGGGTCGTCCTTCGGTCCGTAGATGTAGGTGTTCATCTTATTGCGTCCATAGAACTCTATTTGGCTTAGACGAGCCTTATGGCTCCACGGTGTGCCGTAGAATCCCTCCACTGTGCCACGAAAGTCTACGTCGGGCCAGTCGGTTACGGTGCCTGTCTCAAGCTTGCCTTTGGCTATAGAGCCAAGGAAGGTCTGTATGCCGTAGAATAGTCCTTCCTCGTCGTAGCCTACTATTACGGCTCCCTTGTCGCCAATGCTCAGCCAGTAGGCCTCTGCCTTCTTGGGCAGATGCTTGGCGTATGCCTTTACACACTTGTCGCCCTTTATGCCGAGGGTTATGGTGTACTTGGCGTTAGGCTCCACCTTGATGCCGTTCTTCAATGTGGCAATGGCAAACGAGTTGTCCCGATTGTTGCTTGTCTTGATATTGACGCTTTGTGGCAACTGTGCAAATCCGGTGCTTTGGATATTCTGTGGCACCGGGTTTACAATCTTAAACTGTGCTTTGGCAGGCATGGAGCCAGCCAAAGCAAGTGCGGAGATAATTCCTATTTTCAGTTTGTTCATCTTATGTAATGTTGTTTGTTGTTAGTAGAATCGGTTTCTTACTTGTTCTTGTCGGCCTCTTTCAGCATCTCCTCCACAGCCTTCTTAAGCTGTCGGTCGTTGCTGGTGATATAGTCCTCGGGTGTGTTGTATACCACGATGTCGGGGTTGAGCTGAGTGTTCTCGCCGTATATGCCGTCAAGAGTTCGGCAGCCCACCTGCGGAATGCCGTACACCATCGACTGGTCTATCATCTTCTCCCACCACACGGCAGTCATTGTTCCAGCCACCGGTGTGCCGATAAGCTTGCCTATGCCGAGTGTCTTGTACACCATCGGGAAACCATGTCCGTTGCTGTAGTCGTCCTCGCAGATAAGCACGCACGACGGCTTGGTCCACTTGTTGAATGGGTCGCGGCCCATATACTTGCCCTGTGGCACAAAGTGCTGATACTCCTTGCCGTTGAGCAGGGTGCACAGGTCGTCGTGCAGCCATCCGCCTCCGTTGTGGCGTTCGTCCACAATCACAGCCTCGCGGTTGCGGTTGCGCTCGCTCAGCAGTTCGCTGTATACATCGCGGAAGCTCTTGCTGTTCATAGCCCTTACGTGTACGTAAGCCAAGCGTCCGTTGGACAGGCTGTCTACCAGCTTGCGGTTGCGCTCCACCCAACGCTTGTACAGCAGGTCGATAAGGGTGCCTCTTGATATGCCCTTAACCACAACGTCGAATGTCTTGCCGCCCTTTGCCTTGCTAACGCTGAGACGGATGGGCTTGCCTATCTTGCCTTCGAGCAGCGGAAAGTAGTCCATGCCGGCTGTAATGTCGATGCCGTCAATCTTCTGGATAATGCTGCCGGGCTTGATGTCGGTGTTCTTTACCGAGCATGGGCCGTTGTTCACAACCTCCTTAACCTTCAGTCCGTCGCCGTCGTAGCTCTCGTCGTAGAACAGACCGAGGTATGCAGTAGGAAGCGAAGCCACGCTGCCATAGTATCTTGCGCCGGTGTGCGATGCGTTAAGCTCGCCGAGCATCTCGCTCAGCATCTCCTGGAAGTCGTAGTTGTTGTTGATATACGGCAGGAAGCGCTCGTAGGTCTTGCGGTATCCGTCCCAGTCGACACCGTGCAGATTGGCTACGTAGAACTTGTCCTTAATCTGTCGGTACACGTGGTCGAACATATAGGCGCGCTCATCGTAAGGCTTGTAGTTGAATGTAGCCTCAAAGTCGACATTCTTCATAGAGCGTCCGGCTGTGTCAAACTTCTTGATGTTGCCGCCGCTTGTGAAGTAGAGGTTCTTGTAGTCCTTGTCGAAGGTCATGGAGCCGCTACCCACATTCTTGCTCACAATCTCGGTGCGACTCTCCAAGAGGTTGTGTCGCCACAGGTCGTAGCCACCCTCAAACGCAGCCTTGTAGTAGAGGTTCTCGCCTTCCTTGTCAAGTATGGCGTCGCCGAGGTTGGACGAGTTTACGGTCAGTCGTATTATGCGGTCGCGGCAATTGGCAAGGTCAAGCTCTAAAGGTTCCACCTCTACAGGCTTCGGAGTGTCTTCGTTCTTCTTCTCCTCCTTTTCCTTTTTCTCTTCCTCCTTCTTTTCCTTCTTCGTCATATTGTCCTTGGCAAGCTGTCGTTCCTCCTTCGACATCTGGAACTTCTCCATAGCATCCAGGTCGAAGAACATGATGTAGGCGTCGTACTCGGCACCCCAACTGCCATGACTGCGGTATCCGGCACGGTCGCTACTGAAGAGCATAGCTTTGCCGTCGAGCACCCAGCGTGCGTTGATGTCGCTATAGCCGCTGTTGGTAAGGTTGTGTATCTTGCCGTTGCCCGATGCGTCTACCAAGGCTATGTCGTTGCTGTTCCAGCCGCCGTTGCCCATGTACGAGGCAAGCAGCCACTTGCTGTCAGGACTCCACGAAAAGTCGATGTCGCCGTCGCTGTAAGAGAAGAGGTACTTGCCGTCCATCACCGTGCGCACCTTGCCGCTCTTGATGTTGAGCACGCGCAGCGCGCTGCGGTTCTCCCAAAAGGCTATCTCCTTGCCGTCCGGACTGTATTGCGGGCAGAGCGAGGTGCTGTCTGATTGGGTTAGACGTTGCTCCACCAGTTCCGTTGCATAGGCAAACTGCTTCTCGTCCTTGTTCTTGATGGACATGGTGTATATTTGCCACAATCCGTTGCGCTCAGAGTCGTATGTAATGGTGCGTCCGTCGGGAGCAAAGTCGATGTTGCGCTCCTGCTCCGGTGTGTCGGTTATCTGCTTGGTTGTGCGGTACTCAATGTTGGTAACGTACACGTCGCCATGCAGAACAAAAGCAATCTCCTTGCCGTTGGGCGACAGCTTAATGTTGGTGGCGCCAGTCTTCTGTATCTGTCTGATAATGTGCTTGCCCTCGTTGTCGGCAGTGATGCGTACGCTCAGTTTCTTAGGCTGTTCGCCCTCGCGCACGGTGTATATCTCGCCGTCGTATCCGTAGCACAGCATACCGTTAGAGGCAGCCGACAGGAAACGCACCGGATTCTTTGCGTGTCGGGTTATCTGCGTGTCCTTGCCGTCGAGCGTGCGGTGGTATACATTGAAGGTGCCGTCGAGCTCGCTAAGATAGTAGAACGACTTGCCGTCGGCAGCCCATATCGGGTCGCGGTTTTCGCCGTTGAAGGTAGTGAGCTGCTTAAACTTGTCGCCGCTCTTAAGCCAGATGTCGCGAGTTATTGGCGAGCGGTGATGCTTGCGCCACTGGTCCTCATAACCCTTGTAGTTCATATACAGCACGTCGCCCTGGGCGTTGACGTCGAGTGCGTCCATCGTTATCTCCGAGAACAGTTTTGGGCGTCCACCCTCTATACCTACGGTGTATACCTGTGCAAACGATCCGCTATACACTATCGACTCGGCGGTAGGCATGACATCCGCCTTGTACATCACCGTCTTGTCGTTGAGCCAGCGCAGAGGTTGCTCGTTGCCGCTGTTGGTTGTAAGTCGGCGGGGCACACCCCCGTTGGCATCCATAAGCCATACGTCCATACTGCCCTCGCGGTTGGATGCAAAGGCGAGGTGTCGGCTGTCCGGGCTCCATACTGGGTGCGAGTCGAACGCAGCGTTGGATGTAATCTGCTTGGCAGTTCCGCCCTCAACGGGCACCGTGAAGATGTCGCCACGATAGGCAAAAGCCACTGTCTTTCCGTCTGGCGATATGGCTGGATAGCGCAGCCACAGCGGATTGTCTTCGGCCATAGCCGCCATTCCGCAAGAAGCGAGGAGTGTTGCTAAAAAGAGTCGTCTCATCGTTGTTGATTTTATAAACGTGGTGTTTGTTTGATTGTTTATACTTGCTTGTATAATCCTATACAACAGATAGGACTTGTTCTACTTTGCAAACTTACATAAAAAAGTCGAATTATACGATAAATAAGGGCGATAAAGTGAGGGTGTAGTTAGAATGTGTTATTAAGAAACTGTATATTAAAATATGTCGTTTCAAGGATGATATGTAAATAAAATGCATATATCATTAACAATTTGTTGTTTTTTGTTGTTTGATTAATTTATTTTGTATACTTTTGCAAAAACAATATATGGTGGTATGCATATAATTGCCCTTGTTGTTAATATGAATGATTAAGTGTTACTAATAATTATAACATATGGACCTAAATTTACTTAGAACATTGTTGGCCTCCGCAATGACTCTTGTTATGCCAGGCTTTACAAACGCACAGGTTCTGCAAAGGCAGATGTTACAAAAGCCGGAAACGACAGATGTGTCGATAAAAGGGGTTGTTAAGAATGTTCCCCAAAGACGAGCTAACGCTCTTGTAACAAATCCGCAAGGTACATATAAAGACTATGCTTTGAGTCTATATATGTACGTAAACAAACTTATGCCTGATTATGATGAGTACGACTTGAAAAACAAGTTCGTTTTTGGCGATGATGGTCATACCGTATGGATTAAGGACTTTTTTATGGGTAAGCAGACCGGTTGGGCTAAAGGAGAACTAAAAAATAATAAAATAACTATTCAGGCAGGACAGTATGTAGGAGATTCTGATAATAATCAACTTTATCTTTTCCCGTTTACAATAGATGATAACAGCAATCCAGTGCTGCTTGAGAGCGTGAACCTTGTTAAGAAGAATGGTGCATGGACGATGGAGGGTTCTACCGACGTGTATTGGGGACTTTGGTTTTATACGTCAGAGAAGAACATATCGTTGACAAGTGCCTATGGACATAAGCAGTCGTTTCGTGAGGTTTCAATGCAACCGGTAGTTGTGCCAGAGAGTGCAACCCATGAGCAATACATCCTTTCGTTTACAGACGGATGGCGCAATGGTGAAGAACGCAAGGTGGTTGACGTGGCTCGCAATGGCGATGATATATACATCAATGGATTGTCATTCGACTCGCGTAGCGATTACGCCAAGGGTGTGGTCAAGGGTAATGAAGCTGTTTTTGCTTCCGGCCAAGCTTTAGCTGGAAACAGCACTTATTGGCTCAAACTTACAGGAGCTGATGGTGTGATGTATGGTGCAAAGGAATCCTTCACCTTTACCATATCAAGTGCCGGCAATATGACATTGAAGGATGGTGTGCTGTGCACTAAATATATGTTTGATGAAAGCAACTTTAATGTTGCTTCTGATGTTAAGCTTGTAAAGTATGCCGGTGATGTACCTGCAGTCCCTGCAAGCCCTTATGCTCTGAAATATGTGGCAAGTGAGACATTGGGCAATCAGTTTACTTTTGTTATGCCTCATAAGGACGTTGATGGCAATGAACTCAACCCTGATAAACTCTTTTACCGTGTTTATATAGATGGAAATCCTTATACTTTTAAGGCTTCAAAATACACTGCCTTACCAGAAGATTTAAGTTTGGTGTCATACAATTACTATGATGCTTATACCTTTAATGATGTCTATCAGAGTAAGTACAAACTTTTCTACCTTGACGAGGACAATTGGAGCAAGCTTGAGGTAGAGAGCGTTTATATTGTAGATGGAACGGAGAAAGTGTCAACCGAGAAAGCTAGTGTTGTCAATCCTTCAAGTGGCATAAACACTATTGGTGAAGGTTCGTTGGCTGTGAAGGTTGTATACACCAATCTGCTCGGTCAGCAGGTTGTGCGCCCACAGGCAGGTAACGTATATGTTAAGACTGTGACATACAAGAACGGAAAGAAACAAACATCCAAGATAGTTGCACAGTAAATATATGCATTATTAGAAAAGTAAGACACAAACAATATCATTAATTAATAATTATATTATTATGAGAAAGGAAGCGTCATTTTATCTATTTCTGCTGGTGATGCTGGCGTTTGGCATACAAGCCAAAGCAGCCAACACAGTGCAGGTAGGAGAGATTGGAGGATGGTCGCAAAAGGTGGTTATGAGCTTAAGCTCCAGCCATTTTGAGACTATTTATCCTTCTGATTTACTTAGTAGCCTTGGTGGTCCGTGCGAAATCAGCGAATTGTCATTCCCTTACTATCAAAGCGGTGGAGGCTCGCATAATGGTGGCCACACTGGTAATGTGAAGATTTATCTTGCCAATACCACAGATGCTGAGGTAGCCACCGATTTTACAGATGTAAGTACAATGACATTGGTGTACGATGGTGCAACCACATGGGAAGGCGGCTCTGAAGCCGAACCGCAATGGAATAAGTACACGCTGTCAACTCCTTTTAAATATACAGGACGCAACCTACGTATCTTTATAGACAAGAACGCAGGCAACTATTCGTCTGTTTATTTTGGAGCACAGACTAATCTCAATATTCCATGTTTGTTCCAGGATGCTTGGACAAGCGATTGGACAAACACCGAATACGTGAATAAGATGAGCCGTAATACAAACGTGATGCCCGTTACTAAGTTTACTGTTACGCCAACAACAAGTGGCACTACACTTGTAAGTAGTGTTTATAATTGGAAACTCGGCAACGCCACTATCGGTCAGACATATACACAAACAGTTACGGTTACAGGTAAACGTCTTCAAGGCCCCGTTACCATAACCCCGTCAAGTAAGGGACTTGTTTCGGTTAGTGAGACCGAAATCAATCAGTATACCGCACTTTATGGCAAGGATATAACTCTTTCTGTTACTCCGCAGGACGATCAAGAAACAGAAGACTATGTGACAATAAGCACAGAAGGTGCCGACCCGATAAAGCTCAATGTGGCTTGGACTCCTAAGTGGCCGCGTCCCGGAACATCTGTTCAGGTAGGAGATGACAATTCTGCACTCTCCGACTTCCGTATACCGGCAAAGTTGAACAGCCTTTACAGCAAGAGCGAGATGATATATAAGTCGGACGATTTGAATCTCGGTAAGAATTGTCAGATATCAAAGATTGCGTTTGCATATGCTAAAGACAAGTGGAATCATTCAAAGCCAGAGATACCTGCAAATGTAAAGATCTATTTGCAGAATACTGATGCCACAGAAGTAGGTTCGGCTATAACAGACGTTGCTACAATGACTAAGGTATACGATGGCAAGGTAACATATGTAGGTACCGGAACTCCTACTGATCCAATTTGGCTTAATTTTGAATTTGAAAAGCCGTTTGAATATACTGGTGGAGCGCTCCGTGTGGTTTATGAGAACATTAACGAGATAGAGAAGACTTCTTGTAACTATTACTTCCGTGATGACTATGGCAAGCACAGAAAGGCGCTTCTTGCCTATGGTTCGAGTGCTTCTAAGATAGAGGCTTCTTATGACGGTCAGGCTTTCCCGGTAATGAAGGTATACTCTGAATCTTCAATTAAGGTCGATCCTGAAAAAGTAGAGGCAGGCGAAGTGGCTCTCTATACTCCATACGAAAAGGAGGTAACACTCAATGTCTTGGGCGAACTGAATAACGGCATAGCCATCAGTACACCAACAACTGATTTTGTTAAGGTTAGCAAGACTTCGTTCACAAATCAGGAAATAACAGACGCTAATGGCCAGGTTAAGTTCAAAGTAACGATAACACCAGAAGAGACATTAACGAGCAAAGACCAGATTGTTGTGTCATCACGCGGTCTTGACGATATAGTGATACCTGTCACTTGGACTCCTGTACTTGGCTACAAGGCAGCTGTACGTACTTTAGGCGAGACAAATGATATCTCTACAAAGGTGCCTCTATTCAGCACATGGGAGTGCAGCGAGAGCGAGTTGGTATATAAGGCAAGCGACCTCAAACTTAAGAAGGGTTCAACCATTCGTCGCATAGAGTTCCCAATTGCCTTCAACAGCAATGCTGTTAGTGAGGATTTGACTGTTTCTCTTTCAAACACTACCGAGGATGAGGTAGGTGAGGAGTTTACCGAAGGTATGACTCAGGTAGCAAAGGTTACCAAGGTTATCCCTGCTGGTGGCCAGGTTGAGGCTTCAACTCCATTCTACTATCTTACCTTCGATATTAGAGATGGATTTGTATATGATGGTTCAAACCTGCGTCTCCGCATCAAGGGCGTAAGTGCAGAAACATCTCAGGAGTGGCACTTCTCTATCGACTCAAAGCGTAGAGGCGAGCTTCCAGTACTTGTTCGCTTTGCAGATAAGGAGGCAGAACTTGCAGGCTGCTCAGCCGAGGCAAAAACATTGTATCGCACAAAGGCTGCTTTCCCCGTAATACGCATCACTACAGAGGACAAGAGCACTGAGACAGCGACTACATTCGATACCGATAGCTATAGCTGGGTTAATGGCAACTCTGAAGTAGGTAAGGAATACACAAAGGTAGTTAAGGTTTCTGCAAAGAGCCTGAATGGTGACATTGCCATCAGCACACCAGACAACAAGGCTGTTACAATCGACAAGACCACTATTGCAAAGAATGAAGCAGAGGCAGGTACAGCGGAATTTACTATTACTCTCAAGGCTACCGAACTTGGTGATGGTGTTGCCAACTTCACTCTTACATCCGAAGGTTCAGACGCTATTGAGTTCCCCGTATATTGGAAGGGTGTAACTCCTGATATCCCGTCAGTACAGGCAGGTACAATAAGCAATTGGTATCCATATATGCCTTTGGATCTTGGTTCTCCAAGCAGCCATTCTGAGTTTGTCTATCGTGCAGCCGATCTCGGACTCGATGGCATGAACAAGTATATCAGTCGCATTGCATATCCTTACTATCAGTATGCTTTGCATGGCGATGCCGACCCAATGACCACAAAGGTTACCATCTACGTGGCAAACACCACCGACAATGATGTGCCTAACGAAGACGAGGGTTTCACTGATGTAAGCAAGATGACAAAGGTGTTCGAAGGCGAGTATACATTTAAGGAAGGTAGCCAGAATGCACCTCAGTATGCAACATTCGAGTTTGCTGATAAGTTCCTCTACACAGGCAACAACCTGCGTGTGGTTTGCTTGCACGAGTGTGATGTAGACAAGACATCCGACTTTAATAAGATTTACTTTGCCCAGGATGCTGACAAGGCAAACAATCAGTACAGTCTTCTTACTGTTGGCGATGTAAGCGATGTACGTTACAGAACCGGTTCTTACTATCCGGTAGCCAAGTTCTTTGTCGAGGATGCACCGACTGTTCGTCTGAGCGAGGATAAGGTTGAGTTCACTAATGCAGAGGTTGGAAAAACATACACTAAGAAGATAGCGCTTTCTGCTGCAAACCTTATTGGTGATATTATCGTAAGCGACCCTGTTTCGAGCGACATCACAGTTGCTCCAACAGTAATCTCAAAGGATGAGGCAGAGAGCGGCAACGCTGTTCTTACTATAACATTCAAGCCTACAGTGGCTTCTGTTGGTAACGATGTTGTAGAGCTCTTTACCGAGGGTGGCGAGACAATCACTCTTCCTATTTCTTGGGATGTTGCTACCGGTATTGAGGGTATTGACGGCACTACTCCGTACAATGTTGAGATAATCGACCTCTCTGGACGTCATATTGCAACAACAACTGTTTCGGGTAACCTCTATGAGGCTTTACGCGGCAAGATAGGCGAGGGTGTCTATTTGGTTAAGACAGGCAATAAGGTTTACAAACTGAACATTAAGAAATAAAAGTATTGGTCTATAAGTATTAGTCTGTAGACGTGTAAATATAAAGTAGACGCATATCTTGTGAATGGCAAAGAGAGCCAGTTGCTTGGTATGCGTCTCTTTCGTTCATAAAAACAACTATGAAAAAGAATTTAGTTAAAGTTATCTCGCTACTTGCTTTTGCAATGCCTACGCTTTTATATGCTGTGCCGGCTACGCAAAAGCCACTGAAACTTCGCCAGCCAGATGGCACGTTTGTCACTATATATCTACATGGCGACGAGCAGAATCATTATTTAACCGATACAAAAGGGTATCCGGTAGATAAATCAAAAGATGGTTTCTATTGCTATATTGGTGCGGACGGATTGGTGACAGACGCTGTGCTTACTATGCAGGAAACAGCAAGCCGAAAGTCGAAGGCTCGTGGTATTGATCAAGTCAAACCTGCTGATGTGTTGAAGGCTTATCTTGAGAGACGTCACGCTACAAGTGAGCGTCGTTATGAAAAAAGCCGCAAAACGGCAGCATTGGGCAAACGTAAGGTTCCAGTTTTGCTGGTACAGTTTCCTGATGTCAGTTTTACTACTGGCACGAAGGAACGTTTCAACGATATGATGAACAAGGAGGGGTACGATTATGATGGGGCAACAGGTAGTTGTGTCGATTATTTCAGAGACAACTCCGGTGGACAATTCCAACCAGAATTTGATGTGTTAGGTCCTGTGACGCTTGACCACGAAAGTAGCTATTACGGACAAAACGACACTAATGGCAACGAGTCGTATCTTGGCTACATGATTAAGGAAGCTTGCAAGAAGCTTGATAATGATGTCGACTTCTCGCAGTATGACAACGATGGTGATGGCGAACTCGATTATGTGTATGTTTACTATGCCGGAAAGGGCGAACACGATACGGGTATAACATCGCTAATATGGCCTCAGTCGTGGTATATGAGTTCAACCAATGCTGGTAAGTTTGAAGTAGACGGAGTGGTTGTCGACAAGTTTGCTACATCCAATGAGTTGCAAGGTAGCGGAAAGTTTGTTGGCATTGGTATCTTCGTCCATGAATTCAGCCATGTACTTGGATTGCCGGATCTTTATGCCACAACCTACAATCAAAGTGCCTTTACACCTGGTGCGTGGAGTGTGCTTGCTAATGGACCTTATAACAACAATGGTCGCACACCGCCACACTATTCGGCATACGAGCTTAGCGAGTTGGGGTGGCTCGACCTGAAAGAGTTGGATAAGCCTGATGATGTAACGTTGTCGCCCGTCAGCGAGAATGAGGGCTACCGCATTTCTACGGACAAAGACAATGAGTATTACGTGTTTGAAAACCGCCAAAAGGAGGGATGGGACAAGTATATCCCTGGTCATGGTATGCTGGTATGGCACATCGATTACAACGAGTCACGTTGGACCAACAACCTCGTCAATACCAACGCCAGTCATCAGTGTGTAGATATAGTAGAGGCGGATGGCAAGTTGGATGAGTCGACACGTACTGGCGATTCGTTTCCGGGAACTTCTCATGTTACATCCTTTACAGATGATACCACTCCGTCCATGGTAAGTTGGTCGGGGGCACGACTTAACAAACCTATAACAGACATCTCGGAGAGTAGCGATGGAATTGTTACGTTCAAGGTTATGGGTGGGCACCGCAATATCAGTGCTCCTGCAGACATTAAGGCTACAGTAGTTAAGCCAACGTCTTTCACACTGGAATGGACACCTTCTGACGACTGCGACTACCAGACGGTGAGCGTATATACAAAGGAGGATAATGGTGACAAGGTGTATGTCGATGGTTATAAGGAAAAACAGATAGATTTTAAGGTTGGAACACTTGAGGTGAATGGTTTGGAGCCTTCAACAAGATATTATGCCGTATTGTCTTCTCTTACGCAATATGAGAAGAAGTCGGCAGAAGAGTGGTCTGTAACAACTAACGACCCTACATTCGATATGTTTAAAGTGGAGAATGTAGAGGCTACTGCTGTGACAAGCAATAGTTTCAAGGCTAATTGGCAGGCGCTTGAAGGTGCGCAAAGCTACGAGCTAACTGTAAAGAAACGCACTATAGATACAACACCATGCGTAGATGTATGCGACTTTACCGGAAAGGCTTTGCCTGAAGGTTGGACAGGTAAGATGTCATCTTATTTCAGTGCAAATGGTTATTATGGAACATCAGCCCCGTCAGTAAGTTTGGCTGCTAAAGACCACTTCATCGAGACAAAGGAATATGGTAAGGTTACAGGCATATCTTTATGGATGTCTACAATGTCGTACTCTTCGTTTAGTTCGCTCAGAATATTAGGAAAGATTGGAAATGAATGGACTGAATTGGAGAATATACCAATGAGGCAAACCTCTGAAGGCTCAACAACCATAACTCTGCCAAAGGATGGTGAAACTCTACCTAAAGGTATAAAAGCAGTGCGCTTTGAGCTTGCCTCAACTGGCGATAAGGTGGGGCGTTTGTTGCTCGACGACATTAAGGTAAACAACACTGCTGCTGATGTGGACGAAATATTTGCCGACTACGACCATAAGAACATAGGTAATGTTGCAAGCTATACAGTAGAAGGTCTTGAGGCTAACAAACTATATCTGTATACCGTGCGTGGAGTGGCAGACGAGCTTAAGAGTATAGAGTCGGACGAGTGTCTTGTACAGCTTGGCACAACAGGCATTGATAGAATAAAGGCCGACAACACACTGATAGTAAAAGATGGTGTATTGACAATTTCGGCAAAGCCAGGTAGTAGTGTGGTAGTATCAACAGTTAATGGTATAGCTGTTTGTTCGACCACAGTTTCTGATAGCGGAAGCTGCTCGGTAGCAATGAGCAACGGACTTTACATAATACGCATTGCCGACAAGGCTTATAAGGTTAAAACCTAAAATGAACTTGAACGTATGAAGAAAATTATATTATCTACTTTAGCATTGGTGGCTTGTGCCGCCAATGCCCAGAACATAAACTCACAGGCTATAAATGAAATATTTACAGGCTCTAACAGCTACTATTTGGATGCGTCTGCAGCAAAGAAGGTAAAGAAGACAAAGGCAGAAGGCTTGTATTACACTAAACCAGCCGGCACTTACTATAGTGCCGCTCGTGATGTTGACGAAAAAACGAGTGAGGTTTTAGAGTATCCGTACAGTTATCAAGCTTATCTTGAAACGCGCCTTGTTGTGCCCGCACTTGCAACGGTAAAGTTCCAAAATCGCAGCAATAAGGCAGCGTCGGCAGAATGGCAGTGGAACGTTTTCAATTACGAAAGTTTGAAGCAGTATGGATATATAACACCGGACAACAACTTGTCGCTGATGCTGCCCAACCGACGTTCTACAGAGGAAATGTACGATTCGCCTATTCTATATGTAGGAGATAAAACATTCCTTTTTGGCGAGACTAATTATAGTTCTTATATGGTTATCTCTCCCGTGATGCACTATCTTGGACTTAACGATTATCAGGTGACGCACTTTTATGCTTCGATGAACGATGGATCGTATATGTTTGGCACAGGCAAGGTGAATGTGTCGGCCACAGAAAGCTATCCTTGTGAAGGAATGGCACAGTTCTTTGACAAGCCGGCATCACCACTTTATATAGACCGCTTCAACATAGCAAGTCTGTCTAAGACCGACTTCTTCTCGGCTAATCAGAAACTGACACTAACCGTGTACAATGCAGTTGTTGATGGGTCGGGTAATTGGGCTATTGGCGACGAAGTGCTTTATACTGCTCAGGCAGGTAAGGATAATGTCAATTACGAACAAAGTAAGAATGGTGTTAGTTATGGTTCTATAGACTTTTGCAACCGTAATGGTTCGCTTAAATTAATACCCGTAACAATAGACCAGCCGTTTTGTGTTGTCATAACAGGTTTTAATCAGGATGGTGTCGATATAGGTGTACGTGGTTGCGACTTGTCGAAAGACGAAGCGTCTGATGATGTTTGCAGCACATGTGTACTTATAAATGATAAAGACAACTCTAAACTGCGAATGCTTACCAATAATACATATAAACTAAGTATGGCGTTGACCTTCCATGCAATATTCGACAATATCATGGTATTGAACGAGTCTAACACTGATGCCGCTTATAATGTAGTTCGTGTAAGCGATTCAGGAGCGAGTCATTTTACTGAAGGTAAGACAGCTGCCGATGGTTTGTCTACCGTACCCGTGTATACAGCTTGTCCTTGGAAAGATTCTAACAATAAAGCTAATTATTATTGGGATGTTAATCAAGATAATAGTTGGGTCAAGGGGGTTAGCGTTGATGCTTCTGAATATGAGAGTAAGGGCATCTATGGACTAAAATTTACTTGTGCTCCTTTGCCAAATGATATAACAGGACGTACTGCGACAATATGGCTAAAAGGAAAGGGCATAACAGCATCTACACCTATAATCTTGTTGCAGGGCAATGCTGCTCTGACAGGTATAAATGGCATAGAAAATAATACAGCAACTCTTGATAATGGTAGGGTTTATAACCTTGCAGGTCAACAAGTAGGTAGCGATTATAAAGGCATTGTTCTGAAGAATGGAAAGAAATGTCTAAAGAAGTAGGCAATAAATAGCCCAGTTCGGGATAAGTTAGTTAGTATATATACACTTCTCCCTGCTGTAGATTTACAGCAGGGAGTGATTTTATAAAAACATTTTGTAATTTTGCACTTGCTTATTGAATTCACATACTATTTCCTAAGTATTTT
>ERZ1026852.951-NODE-951-length-16531-cov-3.584122_pt1 | contig 16531 bp, 4 predicted proteins | sample MGYA00380156_ERZ1026852 | MGnify/ENA primary metagenome ERZ1026852 (study PRJEB33269, sample SAMEA4719792) | human gut metagenome | biome: human-associated habitat; feature: organic feature; material: feces | place: Cameroon | collected 2013-10 ...
TTTTACTATTTAAAGTGTTAAAACGGTGTAAAGTAAATCTGTATTAAGTCATTGTCACGCGCCCATTATTCTTGCTTGACAAAAGATTTTTACCCAATTTAATGCATAGTATTAAAAAATATACTATCTTTGCAAATGATACACCATATATATATTAAGGTGTACTGCCGGGCAAAGCGTTGCCCAGCCAATGCGTTACTCTTTCTTGTTATTCTAAACTATACTTACTGCTATACAAATAATAATAGAATAAACAATAATATAAACCTAAAAACTTAACGCAATGAAGAGAACGCTTATTACAATGGGCGTGTTCACAGCAGTTTTGTGTACGCTCGCCTTTACCCCGACAGGTCAAGGCCCTATTAGCAAAATCAAGCAAATGGTAAGTTCTGCCGACAAGCCGGTGGAACAGTCGGTAACCACTAAGAAGGCTGCAAAGGAAGCCTTCAAAATTCCAACTACAATTAACGAAGCCAGCCTTAAGTTGGCATCACAGCTTGTGCCCAACAGTGTCAAGCCAATGAAGGCGCCTGCCGATGATGCATTGGCAGCCAACGAGAAACTTGTCGTTGATGACCTCTGGAACATGGAGGGCATTACCTTAACCACTTCGAATGGTGCAACCTTCGATCAAGCCACTAATACAATAGGGTTTGCGGGTCAGGAGGAAATTGCCAACTATATTATATATGGTGGCGATAGCGACGGCAACGTTGCATGGCAAGGCGAATCTTTTAAAAAGTACACGTTCAGCGGAAAGGTGCAAGGCGATGGTGCCGCAATAGTGCAGCCATGTGTCATCTATATGAAGAAAAGTGCGACGGATGATGGTTGGCGTATTGGCGGCAACGAAATTTTAGACCTTAATGAGGAAAACAACTATACCAGCGAATTTACTGTAGACTCTTATCTACCTGAAGATTGTTATGTTGCGGTATGCATTAGAACCAATTCAGGAACGCAAGGCCGTACCTTTAAGTCGACCAACAATAAGTTTACCTGTACCTACAAGACCCTCATGTCAGAGAAGTGGACACAGGATAACGACAAGCCAGGACTTGGCATAACCGAAGACATTGCTGCCAATGCCTATACATTGTTGTGTGCCGACGGTTTAACCACACTCGGCCTATACCTTGATGGCGACCAGCTGTGTGTTACAGGTATTAACACTACTGCCGACAAGGTAACTATGCCTATGCACGTAAACATTGAGGGCAAGTCGTATCTGATAAAGAAGTTTGGCAGATCTGACCTATCAGTATTTGATTGGTCGGGAGCACAGTCGGTAACAAACCTTGACCTTTCGATTGTGTCGGAGGTTAATCTGCTGATGAAGGGTTCTGCCGTTACCGACCTTACCCTAAGCAGTATCGCGGCTGTCAACAGTTATTCGGATCTCGAGAATGTATACCTGCACCTGCCATACGGAGCACAGCGCAGCAGCTATTCGTATATGGGCTTCAAGCGTGTGCTTATCGGTGACGAGCAGCCCTCTTATCCAGAGCCTTCCGACCAGGATTGCTGGGTGATAGCAGGCGACCGCGAGGGCGAATACTTCAGCATCCAGCTCCAAGATAGCCGATTCCGTGTTGTCGAGATTTTCTCACAGGAAGAGAGTGTAACTCTGCCAGTGGGTACTCCGTATGCAGGCGGAAGTGCATATTGGCTTACTGGAGTGGGTTATACCAACTCGTACAACTACAATAGTCTTTGGGCTCATGCGCCAAATCTTAGAAGTATCAGTGTTCCTAAAGATTACGACAACCTGTATATCTATTGGAGCAACAGTCCTATAAAGGAGGTACATCTTAAGAATAATATGGCAGTAGACCCAGAGTGGAAGGTGCCTACCACCAACTGGAGCCTGCCGTCGGATGTAACTGTATACATCGACTCGCAGGAAGCCTACAATATGTTTGCCGCTGACGGCAAGTGGTCGTCTGCCATCCTTGCACCAGAGGGATGGGACTTTGAGTGGATGGCTGTAAATGTGGCTCGCAAGGGCGAGTTTGCACAGACCTATATCGAGATGAACGATGCCGACTGGAGCAAGGGCATAAACGTAAAGGTTATTGGTGCGCTTAACGAAACCGACCTTGCCAATATGAAGAAGCTTACAAAGCTTCGCTGCCTTGACCTTAGCGACGCAACATTTGATGCTCTGCCCCAATCGTTCCTTTCAAACAATAACACCTTGAACGAGATTACGCTGCCGGAGAATATCAAGATAATACCAAGCTCGGCGTTCAACTACTGCAAGAACCTGAGGAAGGTACACGCAACGGGTCTTAACCGCATTAACGAGTCGGCATTCTACGATTGTCGTAAGCTTACCGATATAGACATATCTAATGTTGTTGTTATCGAGCGCAACGCCTTTAGCGATTGTGAGCAGTTTGCTCCGGCAGAATTGCCAGCAAATATGACCTTCCTCGGTCCGTCGGCATTCTATAACACAGGTGTAAAAGAGGTGGTTATACCTAACAAGGTGTTGAAGATTGGCAACATGGCATTTGCTAATTGCAAGAAGCTTAGAAAGGTAACAATGCACGACGCTGTATCGGGCATCGGCAGCGAAGCCTTTGAGTATTGCCCGCTTCTCGCCGAGATTAATATACCTGAGGCGGTTACATTCATTAATGATGAAGCCTTCATTGGATGTACATCTCTAACCGAGATAACCCTCCCTTCTAATCTTGAGAGTATAGGCAGCAGCGTGTTCCAGAACTGCAACAAGCTCACCACCATTAAGTGTAAGGCAGTGACACCGCCGGCTACAAACGGCAACTTCACCAACGGTATGGACCTCAACCACTGTACGCTGTATGTGGCACCGTTCACTATCGACGCTTATCGTGCAGCCGACAACTGGAAGGACTTCTTTATAATTAAGCCGCTCAACGAGCCGGTTAAGAACATCTACGTAAAGCGTCCGATGACGTTCGACCTTATGTCGGAAGACAACGCCGTATTGCAGGACAATCCTAACATGTTGCTTGGCTACAATGCCAAAAACAACAGCTATAACAGCTACAGCACCGTAGGACAGCTGTCGGCTTCGGGCGACGGAACCCTATCGGCTGGTGTATTCAAGATATATAATGTGTTGTACGACCGCAGTGCTTATATAGGCTCAAACAACGGCAACTATTACAGCGACGATATGCGCCCGACATTGCTTAACAATGCCGAGAATATGCGTGCCGACAGTGTGGTATGTATCGCCAAGTTGGAGAAGAACAGATGGCACTTCATCTCGTTCCAGTACGACGTGCAGATGAAGGACATCTACGGACGCAATGGCACCGACTTCGTTATACGCCAGTATAACAGCGAGAAGCGTGCCGCTGCCAAGGCCGAAGACACCGGTAAGAGCAACGCGCCTATGTACGGCATGGGTACAGGCAGTACAGAAGGCGGTACCACCGTGGTAAACGAAAGCAACTGGGAGGACGTGCCTGCCGACGGCGTGCTTGTTGCAGGCAAGGGCTACATCATCCAGGCTGCCAACAACAACACCAAGACCAATGGCGAAACTTATGACGCGGTAGTAGAATTCCCGTCGCGCAACACAGTTACAAAGAACCGTCTGTTTACCTCTTCCGACATCATCGTGCCGCTTGAGGAGTATCCAGCCGAGTTTGCGCACAACCGCTCATGGAACCTTGTGGGCAACCCATACCCATGCTACTTTGACATGCACTCTCTGAAGGACAACTTCTATACACCTATAGTTCTGTGGAAGGGCAGCAGCTACCAGGCCTACTCGCCTGTAGACGACGGCATCATCCTGCGTCCTAACGAGGCGTTCTTCGTACAGCGCCCTATTGATGTAGAGCAGATGGTGTTTGGCGCTGAGGGACGTATGCACTACAACGACGCATTGGCTGCTACTTACAACAACACCAACAAGCCTGGTGTGAAGTACGCACCGGCACGCAGCATCAACGGCGCAGAGCGCAACGTCTTCAACTTTACACTTGAGGGCTGCGGCAGCGACAACCGCGCTCGTATCGTCATTAACGAGAAGGCAACCATGGGCTACGACCTCGACCGCGATGCAGCCAAGTTCTTTGCATCTACACCAATGGGTGCCGAGATATATGTTGACGGCGACGTGAAGTACGATATCTGCGAGCGTCCGCTGGCAGAAGGTACAGCCAAGCTTGCCATGCGTGTGGCAACAGCCGGCGAGTACACCATAACACTCTCGGGCAAGTATGCAGAGGGCTGGACCGTTATGCTCACCGACACACAGACCGGAGCCACTGTTGACCTTGGCAAGGATGCCTACCGCTTCGAGGCAGCAGCCGGCACAACAGCAGGCCGCTTCGTCCTTAGCTTCAAGGCTCCTGCCGTTACGGCTATCGACGCTATCGACGCAGAGATTGACGCCGATGCCGAGGTTAGCGTTGTCAATGCTTCTGGTATGACAGTGTACAAGGGACGTCTTGCCGACTTCAAGGCAAAGGCTACTGCTGGTGTCTACGTCGTTGTTTGTGGCGACAAGACATATAAGACTGTGATAAAGTAGGAACTTTTAGAATTAGTTTTTTATGAGACACATATTTAATAACATACAACGCTCAGCCATGCTGCTCGTCCTGCTTATAGCAGGATGGGTGGCGGGCATCCCGTTGTCGGCTCAGACGGTGGTAGAGCTGGTGCCAGACCAGAATACCCCCAATGCGTCCGAATTTACGAGCTTGAGCGATGAGACTACTGGCGTCTCGTTTACGTTCGATAAAGGAGGCGAAAAGAATAATCCTCCGAAGTATTATACCAGTGGTGGCGGTGCCATCAGAGCATATGCAGGCAACACTATCACGATGACAGCGCCTAAGGGCAGTATCGTTTCGAAGATTGAGTTTTACACGGCTTCTTACCAGTACACCACAGACTCGACGTTGGTTGTTCCTAAGGGCACTACTGTTACTTACGACGCTTCCACACATATATATACGTGGGAGAACTTAACTGCTGCAAGTACAGCCGTCTTTAGTGTGGCTGATGTGTATAGAAACCAGTTCCGCATCAAGTCGATTAAGGTATACCTCAGCGCTGTGGGCGATGTCAAGCCCCTGCCAATGGCTCCTGTGTTCTCAAGAACATCGGGCGAGTTCTACAAGACGTTCGACCTAACCATTACCGATGCCAACGACCCGGCTACCACGATACGCTATACCCTTGACGGCAGTGAGCCTACCGCTACTACAGGCACCGTATACACTGGCCCTATCACTATAACAGAGGGAGCCGACGTTACGGTTAAGGCAGTGTGCGTGAGAGACAAGGAGGTTAGTATTGTGACATCTGCCAAATACACCTACGTTGCCAAGCACCTGCTTAAGTTCAAGACGAACAACGCGAGTGGTATTAACTCTGTCGACTACTCGTCGTCGTCAGAGTATGGTTCGTTCAATGCCAACGGCGAAGCTTATATCACCGATGGCCAAGGAGTGGTGATGAGCTTTATGTGCAACGAAGGCTACCGCCTGCGTAGTGTCAAGCTCAACGATGCCATTGTTGATATATCATCGTATAAGGGTTTACAGTTCACAATGCCGGCATCTGATGTAGAGGTAGTGGCAGACGTTGTGTACGATCCCTCGTCGCCATCCGATCCAGAGTCACCGGCAGCGCCAGTTACTACATACAAGCTGTCAGTGGTAGCCAATCCGGTAGGAGCGGCAAGCGTAGGTGGTGCAGGCAGCTATGCCGCCAACGCTTCTGTGCGTGTTGCGGCAAGCGCAAAGAGAGGCTATGTGTTTACTGGTTGGACCCGCGACGGCGAGCCTGTAAGCTCAAGCCGCAACTTCAATTACACTATGCCGGCATCGGATGTTGTGCTTACAGCCAACTTTGTGTACAACCCAACCAGTCCCTCAGACCCTCAACAGCCAGCGTTGAAGCACCCGCTTACAGCCATTGCTTCGCCTGCAGGTTCGGCTACATTCAGTCTGCCGGCTTCCGAGGTAGAGTTTGGCAAGAGCTACACCGTTAGGGTTACCCCTAAGAGCGGTTACAAGTTTAAGGGTTGGATACTCAATGGCGTGGCACAGGAAGAGAAGTCGACCGTCTTCACAGGTACCATGACAGATGCCGGAGCACACCTTGTGGCTCTGCTCGTGTTCAATCCATCGTCGCCGGGCAATCCGGGCGCCAACTACTACAACGCCGTGACGGGCCAGGTAATAATAGACGACTTTGTACAGGGCTACCTGTCTAATGCCCTCACTACAGTTGTGGGTGGTACCGATTATAGTAATGTGAACAGCATTATTGTGAAAGGCCTAATCAACTCAAGCGACTATTATACGTTGAGACAGCTCACCAATGCGTCTACAATAGACATCTCGCGTGCGGGTGGTACAGGCGTAGTGCCGGGTTCTGCCTTCCGAAATATGGCAATGTCCAACTTGCTGCTGCCGTCTAACGTTACGTCTATAGGCTCTAATGCCTTTGACGGCTGCTCCAACTTGACAGCCATAACCGTCTATGCAATGGAGCCGCCGGCATGTACGTCTAATACATTCAGCAACTTTACAAATAAGGCCAACTGCACTATATACGTGCCCGAGGAGGCTGTGGAGCTGTACAAGGCTGCCCAGTATTGGAAGGAGTTCAATATCATGCCTATCACCAACGATGCCCATACGCTGCAGGTCAATCTGCCTGCCAATGGCACCGACGGACGCTATAAGAACAACACCATAGAGTTGGTCAATATCAACTCGGCTGTGCGTCAGCGTTATGTCATAACCGACCGACAGCTGTACACCTTCAACGGATTGCGCAAGGACGAGCAGTATAATATATATATGTACTCGCGTGCGGGCTTGGAGATAGGACGTATAGAGAATATCATCATCCCCGACAACGACTTTGTGGTGACCTTCAACACGCTTAAGCAGCTTTATAATGTTGAGGCTAAGGTGGTTTCGCCTGATGGCGAGGACTTTACTGCACAGACAAAGGTAGAGTGGCTCAAGCCTCTTGAGGACGGAACAACCACGTATCTGCGCAAGGCGGTATCGCTTGGCGAGATTCCGGAGGGACAGGCTCTCGTTTGCCGTGTAACGCTAAGCGAGAAACTTGGCATTGCCTACAAGGCTCCTGCCGACGTGCAGTTCACCGTAAGCAACGAGCAGAACGTCTGCACCGTTACCTTGGAGCCGCTGCGCAGCGTAATGCTCAAGGGTGTTGTGGTAGACGGCGACGGCCAGTATATATCAGGTGCGTCGGTATCGGCTACACAGACATTGAACGGCAAGTTCCAGAAGACGTACACCGCCAAGACCGACCGTCAAGGCGAATGGACAATGTCGGTAATAGCCGCACCAGAGACCCGACTGGTTATTGCAGCCAACGAGTGTGTCAACAAGCTCGACACTATAGGCGCCTTTGCCGAGGACGAGACTATGCACGATATGGGCAAGACCATGATGAAGTCGATTGTGGGAGCACGTGTAACCTACGGATTCACATATCAGGCTGCCGGTTCGGATGTCAAGCAGACCAGCTACTCCGACTATCGCAACGTGGCTGTAAGCGTGTACAACATTACACAGGACCGCCAGCAGAAGGAGTTGTCGGTGCAGTATCCTACAATATCAGTGCTTGACGAGAACGTCAACCCCGGCGACCAGCTGCGTCTAACAGCCGTATCAAAGACCAATGCGTTCAGCCCGATAGAGCGCGTCGTTACAGTGGGCGACAACCGTCGTGCCGAGGCAACATTCGACGTAATGAGCAAGGGTTGCATAGCAGCCTCGTTCGGCACGACCGACAACCCCGCTGTCGTGGCTATGCTTTACTCTGCCAAGGGCGAGTTGCTTAAGAAGATGGCGTACACAGAGGCTAAGGCAAACTTCGCCGATGTGGACGACGGCGACTATATAGTTGTAACTATGGGTCAGTCGGAGCTGATGAACTCTATCCTGCGTCTGTCGGCTTTCGACGAGATAGGTCTTACAGATGGCAAGGAGTATGTCAAGAACAACGTTAAGGTAGAGAGCGGAAAGATAGCCTCGGTACACAATGAGGTGGTTCCGTCGTTCGACGAGAGTCTCTTCTCGTACACCACAACTTCTACAGCCTTCTCTTCAAACAAGAGCAGCATAACCAACGGCAAGTATCTAACCCTCAGTTCGTCAATCGACTTCAAGGGTGTGTATAAGCCAGGTGTAAGCAATGTAAGGCTTGTGGTAGACCTTCCGGATGCCTGCGACTTTGTAGAGAAGTCGGTTATACAGGGTCCAAAGCTCATACCTTACACCCTCAGCGGCAAGCGCTTGACCATACAGCTTGGCGACAGCTATCAAGCACAGACACGTTTCTGCGTTATACCTACAGCCAGCGGTTCGTTCAACGCTACTGCCTCGGTGGTATTCGACTATAACAACAACTCTGTGACACAGCCTATCGGCTCTTCTGCAGTGGAGGTTAAGGACATCGAGATATCTGCACCTGCAACCATAGCAAGCACAACCTTCACCGTAACGGGTACAGCACGTGCCAACTCGACGGTTAAGGTGTACGAGGGCGGTACGCTGTTGGGTCAAGGAAAGGCCAATGCTGCAGGAACATGGATGGTAGAATGTGAGTTGGCAGATGCCTACAACCTTTCTACCCACTCTGTTTTTGCGGAGATAACAACTCCTCAGGGCAATGTTATGCCTACCGAGACCAAGCAGGTAACGTACGATATGAATGCCATACAGGTGTCTAAGGTTACGATGTATCACCTCAATCCGGAAATGGGCAAAACCTACGAGTCGGTGTTCGACTTCCTCAATCCTAAGTCGTCGCCAACACAATGGATTGTGTACTATCCTAACAAGAAGTTCACCTATACTGTCGAGTTTACCAACAACGACCCCGAGCGCATCTCTAACGTAGTGTTGTATGTTCATACAGCCGACGGCAAGTTTGTTCCTTGCGACGCTACATACGATGCCAACAAGAAGTTGTGGTATACCGAGATAGACATGGGACACAACTCGGACAACTACTATCCGGTGAACTGCTCGGTAGACTTCGACTATGAAGGCAGATCGGTAATCTCGCGCAACGAGATAAACAACGCGCCGGTAGATGTGGCTACACACAATGCCGATGCCAAGAAGTTGATTGACGCTGTCAATGAGTTGGCTGCCAAGATAGAGGCAATGGACATCAAGACACAGTACAACGAGATAGTTAAAGCCAATGCCGAGATGGATGCTCTGTTGGGGCTTAACACCGTGACAGAAGGCACCGAGGCAGGCAGTAAGGACTATAATGAGCTGTTGAAGGAAGCCGAATCGGTGTTCAGTTCAACTGACGAGTTGATGGAGCAGTCGGCAGGCAACTTGTTGCCGAACATTGCCGACATCAAGACGGCAGGCACATTCAGCCTTGACGACTATGGAGTTAAGGGCGAATTGAAGATGCTCTCATGCGAAGGCTTGACCGAATCGTCTATGATAGACAATGGCTACGAAAGCCAGGAGGTAGACGACGGCTCTAAGATATACATGAAGCTGACGGACAACTCGGTTGATGTGGTCGACTTTGCCAACAACACAAGGTACGTCATCAACTACTCGTCGGAAGACGCACGCATGAAGGCGCCGGCTAAGTCGGCTACCATAAATGACTATTTGGCTGAGCTGAAGTCTCAGTTCAATCTTATGGAGTCTACTGTAGGTGTATTCTGTAATGTGCTTGGTGATGTTACCGATCAGTTCAACAAGATTATTGCGGATTATGAGTTTAAGATAGAGGATAACAAGAAGGTACTCAATCAAACTTACATCGCATCGTTGGACAAGTCGTTGCCAGAGGACACAAGACAACTCCTGGAGAGGACGGCAAGGAAGGCTAACGGCAAGGCATTGGCATTGCAGAAGCAGCTTGCTGTCTTTAAGAAGGGCGCAGGCTTCCTCGCCAAACTTGCATCTAAGGCTACAAGTATATACTCTCTATGCGACAATGCAAAGAAGATGTATGATGACATCATTGATTATCAGTATATGTTAGTCAGTGTTCCAGAGTGTCCATGCAATGAGGCTAAGACCGAAAGCTTGAAGAACAGGATAACAGCCACTGCTGCTGGTAAGGCTACTCAATATGTTGTCAACATAGCAGGAGATGTTGCTGCCATACATGCAGCATGGGGCTCGATAGCAGCAGCGCCAGTTACAGGTGGTACATCATTGGCTGTTACGGCAGGCACTGTAGCTGCTTGTATAGCCAAGGCGGCTGTAAACTTGGGCCTTGATGCTTTGGCAAGCAATATCAAGAAGAAGCTTAAGGCAGAGATAACGGCATTGTACAACGACAAGAGTTGCTACTCGTGCGACCCGAAACCAAATCCGAAACCCAACCCGAAACCTAACCCAGGCAACGGCAACAACGGCGGTGGAGCACACCAGTCCAACTCTACGAGCGACCACGTTATCATCGACCCGTCTGGTTACGTATACGAGGCAGTGCCTGAGAACCGGGTAGAGGGTGTTCAAGCCACCATCTATTATAAGGAAGAGGTTGAGGATATCTATGGCGACAAGCACGAGGACATCGTGATGTGGAACGCTGAGGATTATGCACAGAAGAACCCGCTGTTCACCGACGAGAACGGTATGTATCGTTGGGATGTTCCGCAGGGATTGTGGCAGGTTAAGTTTGAGAAGGACGGATACGTCACAGCCTACAGCGAGTGGTTGCCAGTGCCTCCTCCACAGTTGGAGGTGAACATCGGCATCACACAGAACAAGCAACCTGAAGTTACCGAGGCACGTGCTTACGAGCAGGGTGTTGAGGTTCAGTTTGATAAGTATATGGATCCTGCCACACTTACTGATGCCAACATCAGCGTTACGGCAGGTGGCAATAAGCTCGCCGGTGAGATACAGCTTGTCAACGCCGCATTGGCAGACGAGTTTGCTCTGCCGGAGGACGCCGATGCTATGCGCTACGCTTCTCGTATACGATTTGTGCCTGAGCAGACTCTCGCATCTACTACAGGAGAGCTTCGTCTGACGGTTAGCCGCAACGTTAAGTCGTATGCAGGCATACCGATGACCGAGACTTACAGCCAGACTCTCGATGTAGAGAAGGAGGTTCAGCAGATTACTGCCGAGGACGTCAAGATGCTCTATGGTACAGAGAAGCAGCTCACTATCTACGCTCTGCCAAGCGAGGCGGCATCAGGACGCAAGCTCCACATTGCCAACTCGTCTGCATTGGTGGCTTCGCTCGACAACACCGAGCTTACACTTGATGCCGAAGGCAAGGCGGTAGTTAAGGTCAAGGGCGACTTGCCGGGACGCACACAGCTGTCGTTCACTATCGACGACGTAACGGCAAAGGGTCAGTGTATGGTTGACGTTATGACCGAAATCATCACTGCCGAGGCTCCAACCGCATCGCGTGCAAGCGGCACTGCGGTATATCGTGGCTCGAAGGTAGAGCTGGCAACCGACTCAAAGAATGCCACTATCTACTTCACCACCGACGGTTCTTGTCCGTGCGACGAGAATGGAACACGACGCAAGTACTCTGTACCTATCGTCATCGACAACGATACACACATCAAGGCGATGACCATGGTAGGCGACAACGAGGTATCGGAGGTTAAGGAGTTCAGCTATGTAGTGAAGAAGGCGGATATGGATGTTGCCATGACAGCAGGTTGGACATGGATGTCGCACAATATCGCCGACGGCATTACAGCTGCCCAACTTGCAGCCGATGCAGCCGTTACACGAGTTAAGAGCCAGACACAAGAGGTGGTTCGCGACCCGCAGTTAGGTCTTGTTGGTACATTGTCTACTCTCGAGGCATCCAAGAGTTATAAGGTTGAGGCGTCGGCTGCACCTGCCGCACAGCGCATAAGCGGTGTGGCATGGAATCCGGCAAATCCTATCGCTCTTAATAGTGGTTGGAACTGGTTGGGCTATCCAGCCGAGCAGACCATGACTCTTGATGAGGCTTTTGCCACTACAGCAGTGGAGAAGCTCGATGTGGTAGTAGGTCAAGACGGATTTGCACAGTACGACGGCGAGCATTGGGTAGGCACACTCTCAACACTTGCGCCTGGTAAGGGTTATATGTATCAGAGCCAGTCGGAGAAGAAGGTGGTTTACAACACCACAATCGTATCGAAGGCACACGCTCTTAACACTCCGGGCATTGCTGGCAGACTGCCTCTTGCTTACGACAAGCACAAGTATCCGTCTGTAATGGCTGTTGTGGCTACCGTATGCGATAGCTATGGCATGCCAGCCGACAATGCCGACTATCAGTTGGCAGCGTTCTGTGGCACCGAGTGTCGCGGTATCGGTCAGCTCACCGGTGGTATGTTGATGATGAGTGTCTATGGCAATGCCGGCGACCGCATCATGCTACAGGTAACAGATAGAGATGGCAACAGCGTTCTGGCTAACGAGACGCTCAACTTCAGCGAGAGTGTCTTGGGCAATGTGGATGCTCCATACACTATCTGCGTAGGCAACGCCACCGCTATAGGCACAACCTACACTGGCAACATACGTTTGTCGGTAGTTGGTGGACGTCTGTTTATCCACGGAGTGGCAACTAACGAGATAAGCAGTGTTGAGCTGTTTGATATCAACGGCAAGAAGATGATGCACGAGACACACGTCAACGACAATGGCATCGACATCTCTTCTCTTGGAGGTGGAGTGTATGTTGTGGCTATCTGCAACAATGGCAACTACACCTATCATAAGATTGCTGTGCGTTAAACCATTAAAATGAAACACAAATGAAAAGTTCAATTATCAGACATACAATGGCGATAGTTGCACTCCTAATGGCGTTATTCCATAGTGTCACGGCTTCGGCCGCTGACACATGGAGCGTCAATCCGAGTGATTATCGTTACGATATGAGTCTATATCTCAATGTGTCTTTTGCCAATGGAGATAAGTTGGATAACACACAGTATGATATTGCGGTGTTTGTTGGCGACGAGTGTCGTGGTGTGGCAGAAGTGCTGCCCTTGCCTAATGGTACCGATTGCCTCTACTTGCGTGCTCGCAGCAATAGCGAGAGTGGCGAGACAATGACGTTCTGTTATCGCAATAAGAGCACTGGCGAGGTGAAGGTTGTTGAGAAGGTCGACTTTGCTTTCTCTTCCAATGCCAGTCTTGGTATGCCGTCTTCGCCATACGAGGTAAAGATAGTGTTCTACCACGATGTAGCTATCACGGCAGGCGAGGGTGGAACGGTGAACGAGAAGGGTGGCCGTTTGGCAGAGGGTTCAACGCTTTCTATATCGGCTACACCTGCCGAAGGTCATCACTTTGTGCAGTGGTCGGACGGTTCGACCGACAATCCACGCAATTTGACTGTAGGCACAGAGGACATAACGCTTACTGCCGAGTTTGCTCTTTCGTCGTTTAGCCTTACCTATACTCTCGACGGAGCAAACTATAAGACAACTGATGTTCTATATGGTACAACTCTTACTCCCGAGCCTAATCCGGTAAAGGAGGGTTACACCTTCTCTGGTTGGCAAGGCTTGCCCGAGACAATGCCGGCACATGATGTCGAGGTAACGGGTACATTCTCAATCAACTCGTACAAGGCGGCCTTTAAGATTGGTGACGACGTTATCGATACCAAGACCATTGTATATGGCGATGCAGTAACGGCTCCCGAGGCTCCAGCAAAGGAAGGCTATACGTTTGCCGGATGGCAGAACATGCCTGAGACTATGCCAGCTCATGATATCGAGGTTATTGGTTCTTATACCGTAAACAAGTATGTCTTGACATATAAGGTAGACGGCGAGGAGTACAAGAAGGTTGAGGTGGACTTCGGTACAACAATCACTCCCGAAGCCGACCCGGTAAAGGAGGGTTACACCTTCTCTGGTTGGCAAGGCTTGCCCGAGACAATGCCGGCTCATGATGTTGAGGTAACGGGTACATTCTCAATCAACTCTTATCGCTTAACAGTGTATCTCGACGGCAAGTTGTATAAGGACGAGACGTTGGAGTATGGCACGCCGATAGACCTGCCCGACCCGGAAGTTGCCGAAGGCAGAGTGTTTAGCGGTTGGGACATCACGGTTCCCGAGACAATGCCAGCCCACGATGTGGAGATACACGGCACAACAACGATAATTGACGGATTGGAGGCGATATTCGCTAATGGTGACACTCGCGTTACAATCTACTCTATTAACGGAGTGCTGCTCTTCCACAACACAACGGTTAAGGAAGCTGCCCAGCATCTTAAGTCAGGAATATATATTGTTAATGGCCGCAAGATGGTGGTGAAGTAGAATAAAAGGAGGTATGGTCCACGAACTGTACCTCCTTTTATATCTTAAACTACGCTTGCTCGCCGTTCACCATCTCTCCCCGAGACATACAACCCTACGAACGTCAATAACCCATTAATCATCAACAACTCGTATCCGAACTTATATCCCCAGCATTGCATAGCCGTCTTTTCAAGCACAAAGCACACAAGCGGCGACGCCACAGCTATGTAAGGCACCAGTTTGTCGCACGGCTTTCGGCTGGTAAACAGACCGAAGGCAAACAATCCCAACAACGGACCGTATGTATAAGAGCACATGATGTATATGGCGTCGATAACACTTGTAGAATTGAGCGTCTTGAACATCAGGATAAACAGACCGAACACCACGGCAATGCCAATATGTGCACGGCGGCGCAGTTGCTCGTCGCCCTCGCGTTGTCGTATGTCCACACAATAGCTTGTGGTGAGGGCTGTCAATGCCGAGTCGGCACTTGAGAAGGATGCCGCCACAATGCCGATGGTGAACAGAACCACCACGGTAGAGCCTAATCGGCCCGTTGCTGCAAACATCGGCAGCAGTTCGTCGCCGCTTGCAGGCAGAGCGATGCCATCCTTTTGAGCCAGCATCATAAGCAGAACGCCAAGCGCCATAAACAGCAAATTGGCAGGAACAAAGGCAAATCCGTATGTACACATATCCTTTTGAGCCTCCCGCAGAGTGCGGCAAGTAAGGTTTTTCTGCATCATATCCTGGTCGAGTCCGGTCATTACAATTACCACGAAAGCACCGCTAAGCAGCTGCTTCCAGAAGTTCTGCGTCGAAATCCAGTCGTCCAAAACAAACATACGGCTATGCTCGTCGGCAGCTATAGCCTTGACAGCATCCGTTGCCGACATCCCCAACTGTCCCATAACATTATATATAATAAGTATAAGGGCAGCAAACATACAGGTAGTTTGAAACGTATCGGTCCAAACCAAGGTCTTTATGCCGCCCCGTCGGGTGTACAGCCATATCAGTGCAACCATCGCCACAACCGTCAGGGCAAACGGCACACCTATTGCGTCGAGCACAAAGCGTTGCAAGATGATGCACACAACGTAGAAACGCACGGCGGCTCCCGTCATCTTGGATATCAGGAAGAACCACGCCCCCGTCTTGTACGAGCGCAAGCCGAGCCTCTCCTTAAGATAGGTGTATATGGTTGTTAGGTTGAGCCGATAGTACACCGGCAGCAGAACAAAAGCCACGGCAAAATAGCCGAGGATGAAACCGATGCACATCTGCACATACGTCATACCGGTGAACATCGTCATACCCGGCACACTGACAAACGTGATGCCCGATATCGAGGCTCCTACCATGCCTAACGCCACCATATACCAAGGCGAACGGCGGTTGGCACGAAAGAAGGTTTGGTTGTTGTCGCCGCGTCGGGCGGTGACGCGACTAAAGAGCATAAGTGCCGCAAAGTAAAGCAGCACGGTGATGATTATAAGCATAATGTTGTTAGAATTATTGGTGCAAAGTTACGGTTTTTCGTCAAATTATTTCTTCCCCAGTGCAACTTTCTGTCTGCCTCGTACGTCATACTATCAGAAACAAGAAGCAAAACAGCATTAATAAGATATATAATCAATATAGAATAACGAATAAAAACATACGCAACTATGAAGAAAATACTTCTATCTATGGCAGTGGTCCTTACGCTTGGCAGTTCTGTTCCGGTTGATGCACAGCGTCATCGCCACACCCCACGCACCGAAACAGTAGTGTCTACTACGGCTGCACCGCACAGCTCGGCATCCAAGAAAAGTCAGGCTTCCAATAACAAGGACGAGGGCATAGAGGCTTTCTCGGACACCTCGTCGGTAGATACAAGCACCACCACTATATATAATGGTGCCGGCAATGGTGCTAAGAACAATCCCGACAGCTTCGATTCAGATTTTATGAATGACCCATTGTGGTGGTTAGGAGGTTCGACAGCTTCAAGAATTTTAGGCGGAACGTTATTGGTAATAGTGGTGTTGTTTGGTATAATAATAGCCTTGATGCCGTTGATAATAGTGGCGCTCATCATTCGCTACCTCGTTAAGCGCGACAAAGAACATATACGTTTGGCAGAAAAGGCAATGGAGAAGGGCAAACCACTGAACGAAGAGCAGATGCCATTGAGCAAGAAGTCGCCCGACTATATGTGGCGACGCGGCATCCGAAATGTGTCGATAGGTGTCGGAC
>ERZ1026852.954-NODE-954-length-16489-cov-5.984179_pt1 | contig 16489 bp, 14 predicted proteins | sample MGYA00380156_ERZ1026852 | MGnify/ENA primary metagenome ERZ1026852 (study PRJEB33269, sample SAMEA4719792) | human gut metagenome | biome: human-associated habitat; feature: organic feature; material: feces | place: Cameroon | collected 2013-10 ...
ATATTGCACAGGATAAAGTAGAATTTGCCATAGAAAAAGGACTGGATGCCATCAATTCCCGGACAACCAATGTATCGGAAGAAATTCGCAACAGAAATCATGGAAAACTGGCAGATGCAGCCATTGAGGGAACCGGAGCAGGCGTGGTATTGAGCAGTTGTGTGGAATGCATCAGAGCAAAAGGAACCATTTCTCTGTTAGGCAATCCCTCCGGAGATGCTACCCTTCCACTGGCAATTCACAGCCAGATGCTGCGTAAGGAACTGGCCATCCACGGAGTATGGAATTCCAGTCGTGCGCCGTTCCCCGTGAATGAATGGATGTATACCGTACAAATGCTGGATGAAGGAAAATTCCAGGTAAAGGATCTTATTACGGGAAGATATTCCCTGGATGAACTTCCGGGTGTAATTGATGAGATCCATAACGGCAAACATCATGAAGTAAAAACCATGTGTACCTGTATGCCAAAGGAATAAAGCCCAATAGGAGATCATGTATGAGAACAGTTTCAAAGACAGTGATTGGCGTGGATTTTGGAACCCAGTCTGCCAGGGCAGTGCTGGTAAATGCAGAGAACGGCGAAATTATATATTCCTGTCGGAAAGAATATCACTATAACAGTACACCGGTACCAGCAATTGACTGTGCGGAAAATCTTCCCTGTGCAACGGATTATGAAATGACTTTATATGAGTTACTGCGTAACGTAATACCGGAAGAATATCGGAAAACGGTAGCGGGGATCTGTATCGATGCCACTTCTCTGACAATGGTATTGCTGGCAGAGGATGGCCGGGCACTGTCGGAGCTGGATGGATGGTCGGAAGCAGCCCATGCCAGAGTGAAACTGTGGAAGTATCACCGGGCGCAGGAGAAAGCAGACGAGGCACTGAATCTGGCAAGCAATCTGCAGGAACCTTTTTTAGGGAGAACCGGAGGAAGTATTTCCTGTGAATGGATGCTTCCGAAACTGCTGGAGGTGCGGGATGAGGCACCGGAGATTTATTCCAAAATAGATCTTGCAATGGATTTGTGTGAATTTCTCACCTTCCGGCTTACGGGGCAGTTGGTAAGAAGTATTGGATCTCTGAGTTATAAATGTTTATGGGCAGAGGATCTAAGCTTTCCCGAGCGAACTTTTCTGAATGGACTTCGCGCAGGATTTTATGAAGAATACTGTCATTTTCTCCGAGGTGATGTTCGTAAGCCGGGAGAATGCGCAGGAATGCTTCGATCGGAATTAACTAAAAGATGGGGACTGCCGGAGCAGATTCCGGTAGCAACGGGTATGTTGGATGGGCATACTTCCCTGGCTACAATGGGCGCCTTCGAACCGGGAGATGCTGCATTGATTGTAGGAACATCCAATGTGTGTACGGTGCAGGATCGAAAATTGCAGGAGTTAAAGGATGTATGTGGCGTTGCACAAGATGGGATGGTAACCGGAAGCTGTGGCATTGACACCGGTCAGAGCAGTACCGGCAATATGCTGGGGTGGTTTGTGGAGCATATGGCGGGCTGGCAGATACACCGTGAGGCAGAAGAACGGAAGATTTCTCCTCATCAGGTTCTTGCTGAACGAATCCAAAAACCCTGGGAGAATAAAGTAATAGCGGTTGACTGGTGGAGCGGCAGCAGAAATGCCCCTTGTGATCTGACACTGCGTGGAAGCATGTCCGGTCTCGAAATGGATACCAAAACAGAGGATATCTATCTGGCGTTATTACAGGCGATTGCCTGCGGAACCGGAACTATTTTGGAAAGTCTCTCCGGACAGGGTGTAGAAATCAGAAGAGTATTGGCAACGGGTGGTATTACAGAGAAAAATCCTGTTCTGATGCAGGAATATGCCAATCTGTTGCGTCGGGATGTCCTGGTGGCGAAGACAGCAGAAGGCCCGGCGCTAGGAGCGGCAATGTTCGCAGCAATGGCAGCCGGAATTTACACAAATATTCAGGAAACTTATGATCATATGGGCATCCATGATTTTACGGTCTATAAGCCGGATGAGATACATCGGGCAGCTTATGAAGAACTATACAGAAAAAATAAACATCTAAGAAATATGCTCAGAGGAGTCTCGGCAGAAGGGCTAAATCTCGAGGTGAATTCATGAAAATTTATCTGGTAAGACATGGGCAGACGGACTGGAATTATCAGAAGAAAATACAGGGACAGCAGGATGTGGATATCAATGAGCAGGGCATCCGGCAGGCAGAAAAACTGGCGGAGATATTGAAAAATGTCCCCTTTGAATATGCAGTTTGTTCTCCTCTGACCCGCGCCCATCATACTGCGGAAATTTTGTTAAAATATCATTCCGTTCCTTTGTCCTATGATGAACGTCTGAAAGAAATCTATTTGGGAAAATGGGAAGGAAAAACGCATAAAGAAGTAATGACGCAGGAGAAGAATCCGGTATGGCAGTATTTTCACTGTCCGGAAAATTATCATCCGGATGGAGATATGGAATCTCTGGAGAAATTGTACCGAAGAGGGGAAGCGTTTGTGAGAGAAGTGCTGTTTCCGTTGGAGGATCATTACGAAACAATTCTGGTAGTGGCTCACGGTGGATTGATTCGGACCATTTTGAATCCGATTGTGGGATATTCTGTTCATGATTTTTGGAAACTGCCGCTGGAGAATTGTTCTACCGAGATCCTGGAATGTAAAGACAGGCAACTGACTTTATCGAAAAAAACAGAAGAAATTGCGTAAAAATCACCATGTGGCATATGTTGACATCTTCTTTACATGTCGGTATACTAATACTAATAAGTTAAAACAAGTTGACAGTGTAAGGAGGTGGAGAAGTGGCATTATATCATAAGATTGCAGAATTTATCATGGAAAAGATCAAGACGGAAGAATGGAAGAAGGGACAGTTGATTCCATCCGAAAAGGAGTTTTGTGAGCAGTTTCAGGTAAGCAGACCTACGGTGAGGGCAGCAATCGCCTATCTTGCCAATCAGGGATATCTGGTGACGGTCAAGGGTAAGGGTACATTTGTGTCGAAACCAAAGATTGTGGAGGATACCACGGTATTTTTGGAGAGCTTCAGCAAGGAAATGGCAACAAAGGGTATCTCTGTGCAGACGGAAGTATTAGAACAGCGGATGATTGCGGCAGATGAAGAAGTGGCTTCCAAACTGAAGGTACCGTGTGGGGATGAGGTCATCAAGATTGTGAGACTTCGTTATGTGAAAGATTCCTTTCATGAAGGACCGATTGTGTATAATATCTCTTATTTTCCGAAGAAGTTTTCATTTCTGTTGAAATGCAATTTTGAGGAAGAATCCCTGACGGGAGCATTGACACGGAATCATGTGGAACGCCATCATCTGGAAAAGAATATTGATGCGGTTCTCTTAGAGGGGAAAATTGCCAGGATTCTGGGAGTAGAAGAAAAAAGCCTGGGGATACTGATCAGCGCGGTGTGCCAAGAAGCAGATCGAAAACATGTAATGGAGTACACGCTCAGTTATTATCCCTCGAAACGTAATAAGTTCGTATTAAAGATCAACGTGTAATTACCGAACAAAAAGAAAGGAAGAATACCATGCCTGAAAAGGTGTGGTATTTTTTTACCTGATTTTTGCTCATTTTTTTCCATATAACTATATTATTGCAACATGTAATGACAAATGTAAAAAAATGAACAATATAAACAACATGTATTGACAAGTATATAGGAAAAATATATAATAATTGCATACATAAGAGCTCAACTTATAATCACATGTGAATAAACGAAAGAGCGGAAACAGAAAAAGGAAACGAAAACAAGGTGATGCAGCCTCCTACCCTGATGTTTAATCTCGGCGGTGTGAATTTTGACGGCTCCAATCTGCATGATTTAAGCAACGGGGAAATGGAAGCTCACCTGCAGATTCCGAAACTTATGAAGATGTTCCGGGAAAATGTGCCCGGTTTTGAAAACTGTTATCTGGATTCCATCAATGCTTCCATTGGCGTCCGGGAGAGCCGGAGAATCAAGGGTATCAAGATGCTGGATCATCACGATGCAGTGGCTGGGAAAAAGCCGGAGGACAGTATTGCATTATGTGGATACTTTATTGATATTCATAATGGTGCAGGTGCCGGAACGTATCGTGTTACCATTGAAGAGCCTTTTGGAATCCCCTATGGATGCCTGGTGTCTGCGGATATTCCCAACCTGATGATGGCTGGAAGAGATATCAGCGTGGATGCAATCACCTTTGGTTCCACTAGAATCATGAATGAATGTATGGCAGTGGGACAGGCAGCGGGAGAAGCGGCTGCAATGGCAATAGCATCCCATTGTGAGCCGAAAAAGGTAGATGTGGCAGAACTTCGCAGACATTTACTAGAACAGAAAGCAATTTTGTCTGTATAAAACCGTAATATAAAATAATAAGAATGACCGGTACAGTTTGCAACAAAAGACTATTCCGGTCTTTCTTACTAAATATGTACGTACAATAACGCATATTTTACTTAAAACGATAAAATATATGCTTTATATGTATTGACATATTATATAAGTGAGTATATAGTGAGAACTACAGAATTATGGAAGAAGCAATTCTTAAAAAGAAAAAGAATGGAGGATAAAAAATGAAACTCGCAACATCAACTAACATTATGGATTTCGATGATAAGAGACCTTATCAGATTCCCATTGACGTGTCCACCAGGGCTTGTGCAAAGGCGGGATATAAATATGTAGATGCATGTCTTTGCAGCCATTGCAGGGAAGGACAGCCCTTAAGAGGAGAGAACTGGGAAAAATGGATTGCGGATACCGCAGCACTGGCAGAAGAACTCGGTGTGAAATACATCCAGGCACATGCCTACTGGACCATTGGAAATGCATTTAATGCGGATCTGACCCGTTCGGACGGAGAGCTGGGAGAGGAGCTTATGCGACGTAGTGTCCTGGCAGCAGAAGCATTGGGAGTAAAGTGGATGGTAGTTCATCCTTACACTGTAAGACGTAACGGCGGCGGTTATGATTACAGAAAATCTTTTGAATATAACAAAGAATACATGAAGCATTGGGGTGAAATTTTTGCGGATCATCATGTGGGAATGGCTATCGAAAATATGACAAAGCCTACCCATTACGGCAGCTGTGCGGAAGAACTGCTGGAGCTGATTGATGTCATTGACAATCCGAATGTACAGATATGTATTGATACCGGTCATGCAAATATGGTGGGTCTGAATGTTCCCGATATGATCCGCCAGGTAGGTTCTCATCTGAAGGCTACCCATATTAACGATAATTACGGTATCAAGGACGAGCATTTTTCACCGTTCAACGGAACGATTCCCTGGAAAGAGGTAGTGCAGGCTCTGCGGGATATTGACTACCAGGAGTGTTTTGCTTTTGAAACACACCACCTTACCAGTATGTATCCCAAGGAGGTACAGCCGTACCTGGTAGATTTCTCTTATGCGTTGGGAGAATATCTTCTGAATCTGTAATTTTGTAATAAAAAAGCGCTGTAAAACAGCAGATATTTTAAATGATAACGAAGGCCGGTACAGTCCGCGACAGGTGACTATGCCGGCCTTTCTTATATGGAAGTATGAAGGGAGAAATACATATGCAGAACTTTGCGAATTATTTTGCGGAATTTACGAATGGAGCCATAGCTTTGCGATTGCTATTAGCGGCTGTACTGGGGTGCGTGATTGGACTGGAGAGAGCAACGAAACATCATCCGGCGGGAATGCGGACATTTGCATTAGTGTGTCTTGGAGCGGCGGCTTCCGCTGTCGTCAATATCTATCTTGGGACAGCCCTGGGCGTCGGAAGCACAGATATGGGACGTATCCCAGCCGGCGTGGTCAGCGGTATTGGCTTTCTGGGGGTGGGAACCATCATTATTACCGGGAAAAATCAGGTCAGAGGATTGACAACGGCTGCCGGATTGTGGACAACGGCAACCCTTGGAATTATGTTGGGATCCGGAATGCTGGAGGTCAGTCTGATGATGTTTGCACTGATCATTGTCACAATGTTCGGAATTGCCAGAGTCAGTCGTGTGCAGGAGCAGTACAATCGTTACATTGGTCTGTATATGGAAATTGATAAGTCAATGACAAGGGGAGTCTATGACTATATCAATGAGTGTGGATATGAGCTGAGTTCTGTGGAGAAAAAGAGAGATAAGACCTTAAAGGGATCCGATATTGTCCTTACAATGATGCTGGATCTGAAGAAAAGAAGAAATCATGCAGAGGTTTTGTCGGAAGTGAGTCAGATAGAGGGTGTTCATTATCTGGAAGAAGTATAATTTGGAGTATATTTGTATGGTTTTAATGCAGAAAAAAGGCAATTTTCCTATTATGTCACTAAATATTACAGACATTTATAGCATAAATTTTAAAATATGTATTGACATATTGCATGCATAAGCATATTATATAGACATAAGTTACAACATAAAAGGTGAACGAAATGTCAGAGAACAGAAAAGTTAAAAAAGCTGAATATGATGTTGTAGTAATCGGTGGTGGAATGGCTGGCATCTGTGCGGCACTTGCATCTGCAAGACACGGAGCCAGGACAGCGTTGGTGCATGACAGACATGTACTGGGAGGAAATGCATCCAGTGAAATCCGAATGCATATCTGCGGAGCATCCGAGAATCTTGCGAAACCGGAGCTTGAAGAGAGCGGAATTCTCCATGAAATCATGCTTGACAACAAGAGCAGAAATGATTATTTTAATTATTCGATCTGGGATATGGTATTATTTACCGCAGTGAAGAGTCAGCCGCATCTGACAGTGTATCTGAGTACCGCGATGGAGGATTGCCGGATGGAAGGCAATGAGATCCGTGAAATCGACGCATACCAGCTCACGACAGAGACACATTGGCAGATCAGAGGGAACATATTTATTGACTGTACCGGCAATGCGACCCTGGGATATTATGCAGGAGCGGAATATCGTACCGGCAGCGAGGGAAGGGCAGAATTCAATGAACCGGATGCGCCGGAACAGGCCAACAATGACCGTATGGGAAATACGCTGTTATTCAAGGCGGTGGACAGAGGACATTCGGTGAATTTTAAACGACCGAAGATCGCCAGACATTTTACGGAAGAGGAACTCAAATACAGAACACACTCTGCCGTGCACGAAGCTAAGACAAAGGGAGATGTGGATAAGGCATACTTACGTATGACCTCCTACAGTACCTCCTCTGTGGACTATGGATACTGGTGGATCGAGCTTCCCGGCAAGACAGAAGATATCATAGATGAGTATGAAGAAATCCGTGATGAGTTGGTGTCTTGTATCTATGGGGTATGGGATCATCTGAAAAACGGTGGTGACCATGGGGCCGAGAACTATGATCTGGAATGGGTCGGTATGCTGCCCGGTGTCAGAGAGAGCAGGCGTCTGGTAGGAGATTATATATTAAATGAAAATGATGTCTTATCCAACAGGGTATTCGAGGATGCAGTGGCATACGGCGGCTGGGCGATGGATATCCATACTCCCGGAGGTCTATATGATTTTGATGAACTTCCTTCCAGAGTTGTCAGCTTTGACGGAGCCTATACGATTCCGTACCGGTCATATTGCTCCAGAAATATTCCCAATATGATGATGGCGGGACGAAATATCAGTGCTACCAAAATGGCAATGGGATCCACAAGAGTTATGGGAACCTGTGCCATAGGAGGACAGGCAGCGGGAACCGCAGCGGCACTTTGCATCAAATATCACTGCGGGCCGAAAGATATGCCGGAGCACATGGAGGAATTGCAACAGCTTCTGCTGAAGGATGACTGTTATATTCCGGGTTATCGAAACACCGATCCGCAGGATCTGGCGAGAACCGCGCAGATCAGTGCAACCTCTGCCAGAGAAGGGTTCGCTCCGGAGAAAGTGATCAACGGAGTGTCCAGAGATGAAAACGGAATTCGAAATATGTGGAGCTCCGATGGCATAAGCCCGGAAGGAGAGACGTTAACCTTAAAGCTTGCCTCGGTGAAAAAAGTATCCCAGGTCAGACTGACGTTTGATTCCAACTTTAATTATCCGATCAAGATTACTTTATCGAAGAAACGTCAGCTCCAGCAGAGGATAGGAGTACCTCCCGAATTGGTAAAAGATTACACTGTGACACTCTGGCGGGGAGAACAGAAGATGGCAGAACAGAAAGTGACAGAAAATGACCAGAGACAGAATGTTGTAACCTTTGAGCCTACGGAATGTGATAAAGTAACCATTACGATTCATACCACCAATGGGGAAAAAGACGTACATATTTATGAAGTAAGGGTGTATTCCTGAGAAAAACTCAGGTTAACCATAGAAAACTAAAATGTAGGAGGATTACAATTATGAAGAGGAAAATTGCACTTGCATTGACAATGGCAATGTTGGGTACCTGTCTGGCAGGATGTGGACAAGTAGATACAGACACAAATGCATCTACAGAAGCAAAAGATACTACAGCAGCCGTAGGAACCGAAGCAGCGGAAACCACGGAAGCCGAGAAGGAATGGTATGGCACGGAAGACGGAAAGACGATCACACTTCATTTCTGGGGTGGTGTTCAGCCGGAGTACGGATATGATGATCTGTGTGCCAACTTCAATGAGGAGTACAAAGACAAAGGACTTCAGGTAGAATATGTAAGATATGTAAATGATGATAACGGTAACCTTCAGTTGGAGACCTACTTAATGGGCGGTGGTGATGTCGATCTGTTCATTGGCTATGGCGGACGTACCAAAATGGACAAGCGTGTAGACTCCAACCTGCTGCTGGATATGTCCGGTATGCTCAATGATATCGGATTCAATCTGGATGATGAGCTGGGTGTGGCAAATATGGCAGAGTATCACTACGATGATGGTGCCGTATATGGATTCCCTACCAAATACGAGAACTCAAGATGGATTCTGATCAATGAAGATATGTTTAAGGAAGCAGGACTGGATATTCCTTATGATGGATGGACCTATTCCGAATTCCTTGCGGATGCCGAGAAGCTGACACATGGCGAGGGCCAGGATAAGGTATACGGAGTATGCTGGGCACGTAAGCAGAGCGGTAAGAGTATTCTGTATGCATTAGACGGTGTACTGGGTGCAAATCAGATTTACAAGAATGAAGAAGGTACAGAGGTAAACTTCGATAATGATGTATATCGTGCAGGTCTTAACCTTGTAAAAGAGACGCTGGATAAGGGTTATGCGATTCCCATCGAAGATGAATTCTCCGAGGATATCAGCGTTGCCAATACGTTCCTTCAGGGTAAATGTGCCATCATGCTTGGTGTAGCACAGATGAGACTGTGTATGGATCAGGAGAATTATCCTCATGATTTCATGACTGCACTGGTACCAGCACCCGTTCCCGATGATGAGAAATACAACACCGAATTTTATCGTAAGCAGATCGGTACTACCGGTGCAGGAGACCTGCTGAGCATTTCAGCAAATACAAAGTATCCGGAAGCAAGCTTTGAGTTTGCAATGTGGTATTTAAAGGGTGGTATGTCCCCTCTGGTACAGGGCGGAAGAATTCCTCTGTGGAATGGTGTTAATAAGGATGAAGTATTGAGCGTGCTGAAGGAGAAGGCACAGGGCTCCATTGATATGGATTCCATGGAGAACTATCTGTCTCTCGATACTACGCAGGGTGTTGCCGCTATTAAAGGACATGCTTCCTCTGAAATCAGTTCTGCCTGGTTCGAAGAGATTGATGCTATGTGCTATGGAAAACAGTCTGTAGATCAGACCGTTCAGAACATGGAGAAGAGAGGTAACGAACTGATCCAGACCGAATTAAGCAGTCAGAAGTAAAAAAATAAAAACAGCAGTGGGAAGGGGCGGTCGTTTTCACAGGCGAACCGTCCCCTGCTCTGAAACGAACAAAAGAGGGATAAAGCAAATGAAGAGCAAGAAAAAGAAGACTAAAGGAGAAAGACGAAAAATATTGCATCAGAACCTGGTTGCATATTCCTTTTTGGCACCGAGTCTGATAGGTGTAATATGTTTCAGTCTGATTCCGCTGATAATTTCTTTATATGTAAGCCTGACTGACTGGAATTTCTCTCAAGGACTCGGCAACTGGAATTTCATCGGACTGACAAACTTTATCAATCTGTGGAAGGATGAATGGTTCCTTGCATCTTTGAAAAATACATTGGTCTTCACCGTCGTAACCGTGCCCATCGGACTTTTCTTGGCAATTATAATGGCGGTACTGATTGATGAATTTTGTCATAAGAAAATAGCGGGTGTGGTACGTGTCGCTATGTATATGCCGCATATCTGTAATATTGTGGCAATTTCCGTTGTATGGATGGCGTTGTATTCTAAATACGGACCCTTTACACAATTGATGAGGGCTCTCGGATGGCAGGATCCTCCCCGATTCCTGGCAAGCTATGAATGGGCACTTCCCGCGATCATGCTGGTCGTAATCTGGGCAAGCCTGGGATACCGCGTATTTATGTACAGCGCCGCAATCACCGGACTTCCGAGAGATTTGTATGAGGCTGCTGAGATTGACGGAGCGAATTCTATTCAGAAATTTTTCAAATTAACGGTTCCGCTGTTGAAGCCTACGACCTTTTTCCTGACAATTACAGGTATTATATCCAGCTTTAAAGTATTTGGATATACGAACGTTATGACAGGCGGTGGTCCCGGAAGCTCTACCTACACACTGGTTTATTATATTTATACATCAGCATTTAAGTATTATAAGATGGGTTATGCTTCGGCAATTGCCGTAATTCTGTTTGTGATGCTGCTTATTGTGACCATTATCCAGTGGGTACATAACAATAAAGAAGAGAAAGGCTAGGGATTAAGATGAGGAAGAATGTACCTGTTTCCAAAAAGGTAGCCAGAGTATTGATTACCATTGTAATTATTCTGGTTACATTGGTTATGATTGTTCCTTTTGTCTGGATGATCTCAGCATCTTTCAAGACAGAAGCGGATGTTATGAAGATCCCTATTGAGTGGATCCCGAAGTATTTTTACCCGGATAACTATAAGAGAGTATTAAGCATAGGAACGACCAGCTCCACAAATTATCATTTCGGTCTGGCTTATTTTAACTCTATCAAGGTAGCTGTAATCAGTACGGTAGTGGCAATTACTTCCGCAACACTTGCCGGATATGCCTTTGCCAAGTTGAAGTTCAAGGGCTCCAATGTATTGTTCATTGTATATCTGGCGCAGATGATGGTGCCTTCACAGCTGACACTGATTCCCAGATTCATAATGTTTATGCAACTGGGATGGATGAATACCCATTTGTCATTGATCGTACCGAAGATCATAGCGGTATCTTCCACCTTTATGCTCAGGCAGTCCTTCTTAAGTACTCCGGATGAACTGCGGGAAGCTGCCAGAATTGATGGAGCCGGTGAATACAGAGCCTTTGCACAGGTTATGCTGCCACTTGTCAAGCCGACGATAGCGGCGACGGCAACAGTACAGTTCCTGGATGCATGGAACAGCTACCTGGATCCTCTGGTATTTATCTCCAACTGGAAGAAATGGACGATTCCTCTGGCTTTGAACCAGTTTGTCGGTACAGAGGTAACACAGTATAACCTGACCATGGCGGCCTGCTGTATGGCGGTTGTGCCGGTATTTATCGTGTTCCTGTTCGGACAGAAGTTCTTCCTGAAAGGCTTGTCCGTAGGTGCGGTTAAGGGATAATAAATTGAAAATGGCAGATGCAGTGTGGCAGGACAGGAGAAGACTCTGTGCCTGCTATATTGCTATAAGGGAGAAAATAAAGAGAACAATATGTCAATTCACAGTGAAACCAGAAAATATGAAGTTGTAGTAGTGGGAGGCGGCCTGGCCGGTGTCTGTGCGGCAATAGCAGCTGCCAGAAAAGGAGCCAGAACAGCCATCATACAGAATCGCTCTATGTTTGGTGGCAACGCCAGCTCGGAGATCCGTATGCACATTGTGGGAGCCAACTCCCACGGTGCCAAAAAAAATCTTGGAGAGACAGGAATCCTGCTGGAGATTCTGCTGGCAAACAAACGCAGAAATCCCTATGCATCTTTTCCGGTATTTGATTCCGTCATCTGGGAAAAAGTGCATTTTCAGGAAAATCTGGAATCCTTTCTGAATACGAATATGGATGACGTGATCCTGGAAGGGAAAAAAATAAAGGCCGTAGTCTGTCATCAGAACAGTACGGAAACCGAGTATACCATCTACGGAGACATCTTTGTCGATGCCACAGGGCACGGTACCTTAGCTACCATGTGCGGTGCGACGGGGCGTATGGGCAGTGAAGGAAGAGACGAATTTAAGGAACCTGATGCTCCGGAAGAACCGAACAGCGATACGATGGGAAACACTTTGTTGTTTTCCGCTGTGGATCGTGGAGAGCCGGTAAAATTTGTGTGTCCGGAATGGGCAAACCATTACACGGAGGAAGATTTGAAATACCGGGAACATGCGAACAGTATTGCCTCCCATATGGAAGGCGGTAAGCTGACCAAATTCGAAGAAGGAAGCGGGAGACTGCCACACTTTTCCAATGTGGACTCCGGATATTGGTGGATTGAACTGGGTGGTGAGGATGAAGATATTATCCGTGACGGTGAGAAAATCCGTGATGAATTGCTGAAATGTGTGTACGGCGTATGGGATCATCTGAAAAATGTGGGAAACCACGGTGTGGAAAATTTGGAGCTGGATTGGGTTGGATTCGTGCCGGGATATCGTGAAAGCAGAAGAATCGAAGGAGACTATCTGTTGAATGAAAAGGATGTACTAGCCAACAGGATATTCCCGGACGCAGTAGCTTATGGTGGCTGGCAGATGGATCAGCATGTGCGCAGGGGACTTCTGGATACGGATAAGATTCCTTCACAGATCCTGAATTTCAACGGTTGTTATACAATACCATGGAGATGCTATTATGCAAAGGATCTGGAAAATGTAATGCTGGCGGGACGTGACATCAGTACTACAAAAATGGCATTTGGATCAACGAGAGTTATGGGAACCTGCGCTGTGGGAGGACAGGCGGTAGGCACGGCAGCAGCAATGGCTGTCAGATATGGCTGTACCCCCAGACAGATCGGGGAACATATGGAAGAACTACAACAGGAGCTTTTGCGGGATGATTGCTATATTCCGGGAGTCCGTAACCGGGATCCGGCCGATTATGCAAAGTCAGCTAAGGTAGCTGCATCCGGATATACACATGGAAATGAACCATGGAAAGTATTGAACGGAATTGCCAGACAGGAGCAGGAAGAAAGTAACTGCTGGGAGGCACCGATAGGAGAACAGGGTGCCGAAATAACCCTTACCTATGACGGGAAACTGGTGCTACATCAGATTCAGCTGACATTTGATACGAACCTGACAAAAGAGATCATGCCATCTCTTACAAGAAATGTACGGAACCGACAGGTAAAAGGACTGCCGGATGAACTTGTACGGGATTATGATGTGCGTGCCTTCAGAGAAGGAAAAGAAGTATTTTGCAAGGAAATACATGACAATTATCAGCGATTGAACAGAATTCCGCTGGGAAATGTAATTTGTGATACCATAAAGGTGACGGTTCACCGTGCTTACGGTATCCATTTTGCAAGAATTTTTGAAATTCGTACATATTAGTACGCTCGATTATTGACATTAAATTCCCAAATTCGCTATACTGTTAGTAATATGTAATATCATAATGAGATTGGATAACAAAAACACAGAAAACGAAAAGGAAAGTGTTAATAGGGGGAAATATGGCAGCCAGATATTCAGAGATTGAAGAATATATCATGAACAAGATTCATACGGGAGAATGGCCGATCGGTTATAAAATTCCGAAAGAAGTGGAGCTTTGTGAACAATTTGGTGTCAGTCGTTCCACAGTGCGTACGGCAATGCTGCGGATGGTGCAGGATGGACATCTGAAAAGAGTTAAGAGAAAAGGTACCTTTGTTACAGCACCACGCGTATTGGAGGATACGACGGTATTTATTGAGAGCTTTTTTAATGAAATGTTTCGCCGGGGCATTGAGGTAGAGACGGAAGTGCTGGAATTCCGTTATATGGAGATGACGGAGGAACTGGCGAAAAAGTTCGAAAACGGTGACAGCAGAGTCATTAAACTGAGCCGTCTCAGATACGTAAAGGATTCTTTTGACAAAGGACCGATTGTATTGACAACGTCCTATATGCCGGAGAGTGATGCATTTTTGTTTGACTATGATTTTACCAAAGCATCTCTGACGAAGGCACTCAATGATCATTCCAAGAATCGATTCAGTCTGGAAAAAGAAATGACAGCTCGTCCGCTGGAGAGCAGAGAGAGTCATCTGATGGGAATGAAGGAAAATGCTCTTGCGATGCTGATTTCTTCTGTTACCAGGAATGAAGAGGGACAGATTATTGAAATATCGGAAAGTATTTATCCTTTGGAGAGAAACAAGTTTGTATGGAAACTGAAGCTGTAACGCTTTGGATACGAGGAAGAATATGAATGAAAAATTGAATAATGTAGAATGGAGTTTCACGCAGGAAACAGGATGCCTGACGATTACAGGGACCGGAAAGATGCAGAACTGGGCGGAACATCAAGAGAGACCATGGGAAGAAATCAGAGATGAAATCCGCCGGGTCAGAATTTGTGTGGGAATGGAGAGCGTGGGAGATTGTGCTTTTCAGAATTGTACTTCACTGAAGGAAGTAGAACTGCCGGAGACGCTTGTCTATCTCGGGGTGTATAGCTTCCGCGGATGTACCGCATTAAGGGATGTAAAATTGCCGGAAGGAATATGCATTATCTGTGCGAAGGCATTTCATAATTGTTCGGCACTGGAGAAGGTGGAATTGCCTGTCAGCCTGAAAAATATTGATATGAGAGCGTTTGCGAAAGATGAGGCTCTTCATACGGTTATTTATCATGGAACGGAGGCACAGTGGGAGAAAATTCTGATCAGTGGAACCGCATCCGATAATCAATATCTTCTGGCAGCGGAACGAAGATGCCTGAAGGAAGAACCTGCAGGATACCAAAAGACTAATGATAATTCGGTTGCAGATCACTATGAAGAGATGGTTTATTGTGTAAAAAAAGCGTTGTCTTACGGCGGAGACGGTAATCTGTATTTTCTCACACCGGATCTGACAGAGGAGGGAATCCGGGCAAAATGCGGAGATTGTACGCTTGTGGTATTCCCGAATGGCAAAACAATGATGATAGATGCCGGTTACATTGCCTGCAGTGCGCATATTATTTCATTGTTGGATGATCTGGGACTGCATCATCTGGATTATTTTGTATTGTCTCATGCGCATGATGATCATGCAGGAGGAGCCCTGGCTGTGGCACAATATCTGTATGAGCATGGAGGAGGGATTGATGCCTGTTATCGAAGCTCCTATATAGCATCCAGTAAGCAGGAGCCCTTATTTGAGGAATATCTTAAGCAGAAAGGGACACATGTTTATGAAAATGTCCTGGAGGGATATCAGTGGACGGTAGGGGATGTACGTATAACCGCATATCATCCGACGACTGAGGATCTGGAGAAATGTGTCGGAAATGATGAGAGCGTGAACAATGTATCTATTTTGATGAAATTTGTCTATGGAAGATCAAAATATCTCACCGGTGGAGACTTGTATATAGAGATGGAAGAAAAACTGGCAGAGCAATATGGTGATCTTCTGAAAGCAGATGTAATGAAATCGAATCATCACGGCACCTATACCTCAAATGGACAAAAGTGGCTGCAAACAGTACAGCCGAATGCCATTATCACGGATGCGGAGGATATTGGAAATGCACTTTTGGCAGAGTATGCTGCAGAGCATGGAATCAAATATTACAGCGCCGGGATACAGGGACTCATTTTACTGCGAATGAGCAGAATAGAATATGAGATACAATGCCAGACAGGAGACTGTCTGTAAAGATTGTAACAAAAGGGGACATTTATAGTGTCTCCTTTTTGGTAGGAAAAAAAGTAAAATATAAGGTTTATATGGTTAGGAAAAATGTGGTAAACTGCACTTTGTAAGGAAGAGTAGTAGATAGAACAGAGGAGAAAATATATATGCAGATCCATGATACAGCATTTATAGCGCCTGGAGCAGTGGTGCTTGGAGATGTGACCACAGGACACGGTGCGATCGTCCATGGCTGTAAGATCGGCGACAATACCATGATCGGTATGGGAGCCATTCTGATGAATGGCTGTAAGATCGGGAAAAACTGCATCATCGGTGCAGGAGCGCTGGTGACGCAGAATGTGGAGATCCCGGATAATTCCCTGGTCGTTGGCAATCCCGGGAAAGTAAAACGTGCTGTTACCGAAGAAGAGATCCGCTGGAATCTGGAAAATGCACGCATTTACGTAGAGGAAGCACAGAAAGAATTAAGCGACTCTTATCGGCAAAATACAAATGAAATTTAAAAGCAAAAAACTTGAGATATATTGCCGATAATGATATAATATTTCCGGTG
>ERZ1026852.959-NODE-959-length-16461-cov-46.880592_pt1 | contig 16461 bp, 15 predicted proteins | sample MGYA00380156_ERZ1026852 | MGnify/ENA primary metagenome ERZ1026852 (study PRJEB33269, sample SAMEA4719792) | human gut metagenome | biome: human-associated habitat; feature: organic feature; material: feces | place: Cameroon | collected 2013-10 ...
GAGACCGAGTTTGATGACTTTAAGTTGAACATTCTCGTAGAGAAGAATTAAATAAGCTAGGAGTTAGAAGTTGGGAGTTCGGAGTTTTACCAAAACTGCTTACTTCTAACTTCTAATACCTTAATAGCTAAACAACATTAATAATAACTTTTAACAAAAGAACATCTATGGCTAACGAAAAAGCACGTTATAGCGATGAGGATCTCGCTGAGTTCCGCGCTATCATTGAAGAGAAATTAAAGGTGGCTAAGCAGACCTACAGAGACTGTATGGCTCAGCTTAATCATTCTGACAGTAATGATGTGGTAGATACATCACCAACCTACAAGGCCCTGGAGGAGGGAAGCGAGGCACAGAGCAAGGAGGAAATCATCCAGATGGCTCAGCGCCAGCAGAAGTTTATCAAGGGTTTGGAGGCTGCTTTGATTCGTATTGAGAACAAGACCTACGGCATCGACCGCGAGACAGGTGAGCTGATTCCTAAAGAGCGATTGCGTGCTGTACCTCATGCCACATTGAGTGTAGCTTCCAAGGAAGCAAGAAAACATTAATAAATGGAGAAAAATAGTAAATTACATATCGGCTGGCTCGTCACCGCAATGATGGTTGTACTTTTGATTATCGACCAGATAATCAAGTTGTACATCAAGACCCATTTTTGCCTTGGCGAGTCTGTGCGTGTTACTGATTGGTTTTTTATTGAGTTCGTTGAGAACAATGGAATGGCTTGGGGAATGACGTTTATCGGCAAGTTCTGGCTTAGTCTGCTGCGCCTCTTTGCCATCTGTGTTCTGTTGTGGTATTTGTGCCACATTATCAAGTCGGGAAAGCATCGGAAGCTGTATATCATCCTGGTAGCTCTGGTTACAACCGGAGCCATTGGTAATATCATCGACTCCATGTTCTACGGTCTCATCTTTACAGCAGCTTCGCCTTATTATGTATCTTATCAGGTACCTTTTGGCGATGGTTATGCTCCTTTCTTGATGGGCAAGGTAGTGGATATGTTCCGTTTCCCTTTCTTTAGCTATACATGGCCGGAATGGATGCCTTTTGTTGGTGGTCAGCATGGCGTGTTTTTCGATCCTGTATTCAATTTTGCTGATGCCTGTGTCTCTGTCGGTATTATCTCAATGCTTCTTTTCTGCCGTAAGGAACTGGAAAGTCTGGGAGATGGAAAGAAGAAAGCTAAGTCTGCTGATGAAGAACAGGACATGACAGCTGAAGATAAGAATCATGTAGAGGTTGCTAAAGAGTATAGTGCTCAAAACAAGGAGGATTAGTCTTATGAAAAAATCATTCATCTATCTGTGTTTCCTGGTTGGTATCGTATGTCTGATGGAGATGATGGCTTCATGTAAGCCGTCGCTTCCTGGTGACGTGCTTTCTAAGGGCCAGATGACAGATATTCTTTACGATTATCATTTGGCGCTGTCCATGGCGCATACCAAGGAAGGTGGCGACAAGGGAGAGAGTCTGACCTATCGTGAGGCGGTTCTGAAGAAGCATGATGTTACGTCCGCTGAGTTTGACAGCTCTATGGTTTATTACATGCGACATACGGAACTGTTGAAAGATGTCTATAAAGACTTGGCCGACCGTCTGGGTAATGAGACGGAAGCGCTTGGTGGAAGTAGCCATGCTGGTGCAGATTTCAACACCTTGTCAGCTACTGGTGATACGGCTAATATCTGGAGTTATGCCCGTTCTATGGTCTTCAGTACTATTCAGCCATATAATGTCTTCAGTTTTAAGATGGAAGCTGATTCCGCCTACCACAAGGGCGACTGCTTGATGCTGGATTTCGATTCCCAGTTCATCTATCAGGATGGTATTCGTGATGGCATCGCCTTGTTGGCTGTTGAATTCGCCAATGATAGTGTTGCTCAGTCTATCATCCATATCTCCGGCTCCCAGCATTATTCAGTGCAGATTAAGGATAATGAGAATCTTGGAATCAAGCAGGTAAAGGGATACTTTATGCTGAGTGATGGTGGTTTCGCAACGAATGAAACTTCCGAATCTACTCTCAAGCTGATGTTCCTTGAGCATATCCGACTCATCAGAATGCATGCCAAGAAGGAAGATAAAGCGAAGGACTCTGCTTCTAAAGACAGTACCAAGGTAGATTCTCTGAAGCCTATTCCTATCGATCATGCAGCAAGACCGATGCTCAACCAGCCGCTTCCTTCTCCAAATGGGAAACAGCTGCGTCCGGTAGAAATGAAGGTAGAGTAGGCTGATGGAAACAAGAAGATGTGGAGCGCATGTCGTTAGCCTTCCTGATGGTACTCAGCTTCTTCAGGCTGTTGTTGAACTGGAAGATAGTAGGGTAGTCAACTATTATGAATTTCGGGATGAATTGCCGATGACGGAATGGCTAGGCGGTGAAATTCGAATCATCATAGACGAGGAAGGTATCCGACGTGCCTATTGGAAGGGGAAGAGAATTAATAATTGAGAAATCTTCCCAAAAAAGTAAACAAAAAACATTAAACAATAAACATTAATAATATGTTAAGCGTAGATCAATTAGAAGACAAGTTGATAGACTTGGCATTTGCTGAGGATATCGGTGACGGCGACCACACAACCTTGTGTTGTATCCCAGAGGACGCCATGGGTAAGAGTCATTTGCTCATCAAGGAAGATGGCGTTTTGGCTGGTGTTGAAATGGCAAAGAAGGTATTTGCCCGCTTTGACCCTACCATGAAGGTGGAGGTGTTGCTGCAGGACGGTACCCATGTCAAGAAGGGCGACATCGCCATGATTGTTGAAGGAAAGACACGTTCTCTGCTTCAGACTGAGCGTCTCATGCTCAACATCATGCAGCGTATGAGTGGTATTGCTACCATGACCGCTAAGTATGTAAAGCGCCTCGAAGGTACCAAGACTCATATTCTCGACACCCGTAAGACCACTCCAGGTCTCCGTATGTTGGAGAAGCAGGCTGTGAAGATTGGTGGTGGTATGAACCATCGTATCGGTCTCTTCGATATGATTCTCCTCAAGGACAACCACATCGATTTCGCTGGCGGTATCGATAACGCCATCGACCGTTGCCACGCTTATCTCAAGGAGAAGGGTCTCGATCTGAAGATTGAAATCGAGGTTCGCAGCTTCGATGAGCTCGACCAGGTATTGAAGCACGGTGGTGTCAACCGTATCATGTTCGACAACTTCTCTGTGCCTGATACCAAGAAGGCTGTAGATATCATTGCAGGCAAGTACGAGACAGAGTCATCTGGCGGTATCACCTACGATACTATCCGTGACTATGCAGAGCAGGGTGTTGACTTCATCTCTGTTGGTGCCTTGACACATAGTGTAAAGGGCTTGGATATGAGCTTCAAGGCTTGTGAGTAAGTGAAGAGTGAAGAGGGAAGAGTAAAGAATTCAGTTGCTCTTCTCTCTCTGTATATATAAATAAGGTATATTATTATGAATAAGATTTTTGCTTCAGCCATGATGGCTGTAGCTATGATGGGCTGCGTCTCTGAGGCTGAGGCTTGCAGCAACTTCATTGTGGGCAAGAAGGCATCAGTAGATGGTTCCGTGATGTGTTCTTATAGTGCCGATGACTACGGTATGTTCCAGAACCTCTGCCATTATCCTGCGGCTAAGCATGCCAAGGGCGAGATGCGTAAGATTTATGACTGGGATACCAACAAGTATCATGGTGAGATTCCTGAGGCAGCCCAGACCTATAGCGTTATCGGCAACATCAACGAGTGGCAGGTTACCATCGGCGAGACTACCTATGGTGGTCGTGAGGAGATGGCGGATTCTACCGGAATCATGGACTACGGTTCACTTATCTATGTAGCTTTGCAGCGCAGTAAGACTGCCCGCGAGGCTATCAAGGTGATGACCACCCTTGCCAATACCTATGGTTATAATTCAGAAGGCGAAACCTTCACCATCTGCGATCCTAACGAGGCTTGGATCATGGAGATGATGGGTAAGGGTGCCGGTTCCAAGGGTGCTGTATGGGTAGCTCTCCGCATTCCGGATGATGCCATCTGTGCGCATGCCAACCAGAGCCGCATCGGCAAGTTCAACATGAAGGACAAGAAGAATGTGATGTATGCCAAGGACGTAGTCTCTTTTGCTCGCAGCAAGGGCTGGTTCCAGGGCAAGGATGCTGATTTCTCTTGGAAGATGGCTTATGCCAAGCCTGATTTCTCTGGCCGTCGTTTCTGCGATGCCCGTGCATGGTCTATGCTCAACCACTTCTATGACATGACACCATATTTGGATTGGGCACTCGGAAAGAATCCTGATGCTCAGGATATGCCTCTCTGGGTGGTTCCTAACAAGAAGGTGAGCGTGCAGGATGTGGAGAATGTGATGCGCGATCATTACGAGGGTACTCCTCTTTCTGTAGCCGACGGCTCTGATATCGGTGGTGGTATCTGGGAGATGCCTTATCGTCCTACACCATTGATGTACAAGGTGGATGGCAAGCAGTATTTCAACGAGCGTCCTGTCAGCACCCAGCAGAGTGGTTTCGTATTCGTAAGTCAGATGCGTTCATGGTTGCCAAGAGAGATTGGTGGCGTGTTCTGGTTTGCCAACGATGATGCCAACATGGCTGCATTCACTCCAGTATATTGCTCAATGACCGAGCGTCCTGAGTGCTACAATACTCCAGGTGCTGATGCTTTGCATTTCAGCAAGAAGAATGCTTACTGGGTTTGCAACATGACCAGCAACATGGTTTATCCTCGTTACAGCCTGATGTTCCCAACCTTGAAGGAGGTTCGTGATAGCTTAGACAATAGCTATATCGCTGCTCAGGCAGGTGTTGAGAAGAAGGCTCAGGAGCTTTATGCCCAGAACCCACAGGCAGCTGTGAAGTATCTCAACGACTACAGTGTAGAGAAGGCTCAGCAGATGTTGGCTCGTTGGAACCAGCTTTTCGAGTTCATGGTAGTGAAGTATAACGATATGATTATCAAGCCTACTGATAAGAACGGTACTTTCGAGAAGACTCAGTATGGATTGGGTGCTCGCCCAGTTCGTCCTGGTTATCCAGAGAAGTATGCCAAGGAATTGGTTAAGCAGTCTGGTGACAAGTTCCTGGTACCGGAAAGCGGTAAATAAGATTGATTGGTAATAACAATAAAGCAAGAAGGGCAGGTTCCATATTCGGAACCCGCCCTTTCTTTTTTAAAATCTCTCTCTGAAATATTTTGAGTTTACTTTACTTGCAGAGACATACTCTATGGTTGATATCTACAACTTCTGGTATAGAATGTATAACATGCTTCAAGAACATACCCATACATACAACCATTCCTGAGAACATTACTGCTGCTAACGCTAAAGTAAACATAGTCATCATAATTTTTTTTAATCTTTTTAAATTTTATTATTCGTTATTCCTTAATACGAGTGCAAAGTTAACACTTTTTTATCGGAATAACGAATATTTCTGCATGAAATGTGTATGTAACATGCATTTCTTGATTTGAGTCAATGAGACTATGCTGAGACTTTTTTATGAATTCATCGACAGCAGGAACTCGTCATTGTTGCGAGTGTTCTGCATTGACTTGTGGATGGTATTCATTGCCTCAATAGGGTTCATGTCAGAGATGTACTTGCGGAGAATCCACATACGGTCGAGTGTGGTTCTGTCTTGCAGGAGATCATCACGACGTGTAGATGAAGCCACGAGGTTGACAGCAGGGAAGATACGCTTGTTACTGAGTGAGCGGTCAAGCTGCAATTCCATGTTTCCTGTACCCTTGAATTCCTCGAAGATTACTTCGTCCATCTTGCTACCTGTATCAATCAAGGCTGTTGCGATGATGGTGAGAGAGCCACCGCCTTCGATGTTACGTGCAGCACCAAAGAAGCGCTTAGGCTTCTGCAAAGCATTGGCATCAACACCACCGGTCAAAACCTTACCGGATGCTGGAGCCACTGTATTGTAAGCACGAGCCAGACGGGTGATGGAATCCAGGAAGATGACTACATCATGTCCGCACTCTACCATTCTCTTTGCCTTTTCCAGAACAATACCTGCAATCTTCACATGGCGCTCAGCAGGTTCATCGAATGTAGAGGCTATCACCTCTGCATTGACGGTGCGGGCCATGTCGGTAACCTCCTCAGGACGCTCATCAATGAGCAACATCATCAGATAGGCTTCTGGATGATTGGCTGCTATTGCATTAGCGATATCCTTCATGAGGATGGTCTTACCGGTCTTAGGCTGAGCCACAATCAGGGCACGCTGTCCCTTACCGATAGGAGAGAACAGGTCTACGATTCGTGTACTCAGGTTGGTGGTCTTGCGGTCTCCGCAAAGGTTGAACTTCTCGTCTGGGAAGAGAGGAGTTAGATGTTCAAATGGTACACGGTCTCTTACTTCTGATGGTTCACGACCGTTGATCTTTTCAATGTTTGTGAGTGGGAAGTATTTCTCACCCTCGTGTGGCGGACGAACCTGGCAGAATACAACGTCACCCGTCTTAAGGCCATATCGCTTGATCTGATTGGCAGATACATAGACATCGTCTGGTGAAGAAAGGTAATTGTAGTCGCTGCTGCGCAGGAATCCATATCCATCCGGCATTACTTCAAGCACTCCGCATGATGTGACGATGCCAGAGAAATCATAGGCAGGCTCTGGTACCACTTCAACGTTAGGTGTTTCCTGTGCTGCCGCAGGATTGGCTGTATTGATTGGTCTGTCGAAGATGTCTACCGAAGGAATGGCAGTCTGGTCTTCGATAGGAATGTCTACAACGGTGATGAAGTCAGTACCATCACCTGGATCTCCCTCCCATATACCGTTTGCATTGTTGGCTGCTGCTTCTGGCTTGTATGCTTCCTGATTCTCTTTAGCAGAATCGGCATCATTGTCAGTATCCGTATTCTTGTTGTTGTGTGCTTCCATTTTGGCTTGCAATTTTGCAATCAGTTCCTCTTTATCGTTACCTTGATTGTCCTTGTTTGCCTCGTTCTGTGCAAATTGTTCTTCCGGTATGAAGGAATCGTTTTGCTGGAAGTGGTTTTCTCCTGATGTGGCCGAATCGTTCAGGCTAGCTCCTGTAGAATCAGACTGCTCTGTGGTTAATGTCTCAGGCACATTCTGCTCTGGGAAATTGAGGTTCGCCTCTTGGGGAGTTCCTTGTTGCGCATTCTGTTTTTCCTGCTGTGCTTTGATGGCAGCAGCCTTGGCAGCAGCTATGGCTTCAAGCTCTGCTTTACTCTTGCGCCCACGGTGTTTTGGGAATGCTGCCAATGGGTCATGTGTATCTTCCTCCTGAAGGGCTTCTTCCTTCGCATTGTTCTCTGTTGGACCTGTTACTTGATGCTTTTGTACGTCAAAGTTTTCTCCGTCGATACCATTTACGCTATATACTCTATCCTCTTTGCTGGAGACGATACGGGTACGCTTGCGTTTTGTTGCAGCCAGAGTAGAATCCTCTGTCTGAGCATTGAAAATAGTATTGATAATCGTTTCCTTATTGTCGCCAGATTTAATCTTGACTCCAATTTGCTTAGCAATGTCCTTCAACTGAACGACACTATTTGCTGATAATTCTTCCTTGCTATACATTATTATATATTGTATATGTGAATATTGTTTCTGAGTGATTTTGACGTTTCAAGAATTGAAACATCGCTCGAAAAGTTATCTTTCGAGTGCAAAGATAGGCAAAAAATTTGTTTCTGCCAAATTTTTTGCCTATCTTTGCACAAAAATAATTCGATTATCGATGATTTTATAATGAATATTTAATTTTAACTCTATAAAAGTGCATACAAAAGAAGAAAAACTAGCTGCATTCAGCAGATTGCTGGATGTTCAGGACCGACTTCGTGTTCAATGTCCTTGGGACAGAAAACAGACGTTTGAAAGTCTTCGACCTAACACCATCGAGGAGGCTTTCGAACTTTGTGATGCCCTCATGAAGCGTGATTATAAGGATATAAAGAAAGAATTGGGTGACGTCTTGGAACATGTGATGTTTTATAGCATTATTGGTCGTGAAGATGGCAAGTTTGATATTTGTGATGTCTGCAACCAGGAAGCTGATAAACTGATGTTCCGCCATCCGTTCATCAATTGGAATGAAGAGGGGGAATGGACGGTTTCTAATCCCGATATGTATATCAATGAAGCCGGACAGGTTGTGTATAAGGAGGCTGAAGCTCAGGCTTTGAAGGCTGGCAAACCCAAGACTGCGGCTTCCGTGGAAAAGACTTGGGAGCAGATCAAGCAGCAGGAGAAGGATGGTAATGAAAGAGTCCTGAGTGGAGTACCTAATTCTCTTCCTTCGCTTATCAAGGCTTATCGCATTCAGGACAAGGCTCGCAATGTGGGCTTTGACTGGAAGGAAAAGGAGGATGTATGGGATAAGGTGCAGGAAGAACTGGAGGAACTCAAGGTGGAACTGGCTAGGGAAGACAAGGAAAATTCTACCCAGGAATTGGGAGATTTCCTCTTCTCTGTCATCAATGCTGCCCGTCTCTACAAACTCAATCCTGACAATGCGCTCGAAAAAACAAACCAGAAGTTTATCCGTCGCTTCAATTATGTGGAAGATCATTCCCTCAAGCAGGGCAGGAATCTGAAGGATATGAGCCTGGAAGAAATGGATCAACTCTGGAATGAAGCCAAGCAGGAAGAGCGCAAGAGTGAGTAAAACGTAGATAAACTGGGAAATCAACAGTCATGTTGAGCAATATTAATATTTAACTTAGGAAAGTTATGAAAAAGTTAGTGTATATAGCGATAGCTTTGGTAGTCATGTTTGCTGCCAATAGCTGTAAGGAAAAGAAGGAGACTTCTGTTATCAGTACCAATGACTCTGTTGAAGTAGAGGAGATGAATGATTCTACGATATATGGTGTGTGCGGAGAAGGTACATCCATGCACAGTCTGGAACTGTGTTCTGATGAGGGTGATACGCTTTCTGTCTTTATTGATGACGCTGACCCTTCTATTGTTCAGGGCGGATTGATGGCTGGCGACCGTATTGCCCTTTTGGCTTATAAGGCACAGGATGGCGAGATGGTAGCCCGGAAGATTATCAATCTGACTTCTTTGTTGGGCAAGTGGATTTCTCTGGATAAGAATTTCGACCTTCTGGAAGGTGGCGAGGTGAAGAATAATGTCAAGGCTGAAACCAACCCATGGACTTCCTGGAAAATCCTGAATGGTAAGCTGCTCTTGAATAAGGACACCTTTGATATTGATAATTTGGGTCCTGACAGTTTGCTGTTGGAGAATCATCAGGGTATCTTCGTCTTTAAGCGTCAGGAATAGTTGCCTTGTGAATCAGGAACGGTGTAAGATGAATAATTTTGCTAATGGAACCTTTTAAGATACATATTCTGGGATGTGGCAGTGCGCTGCCTACCCTCAAACATAACGCTTCCTCTCAACTCATAGAGATGAGAGGCAAGTGCTTCATGGTGGATTGCGGTGAAGGAGCGCAGATGCAGTTCCGTCGCTCTCACATCCATTTCTCCAAACTGAATGCCATCTTTATCAGTCACATGCATGGCGACCACTGTTTCGGTTTGATGGGATTGTTGTCTACGCTTGGAATGCTCGGACGTACTTCCAAGTTGAGAATTTATGCTCCCAAGGATTATGAACCTCTCTTCAGGCAGCAGGTTGAATTCTTCATGCAGACGATGGAATATGAGATGGAAATGATTCCCATTGATACAGAGAAGCAGCAGGTCATATATGAGGACCACTCACTTACCGTTGAGACTGTACCTCTGCAGCATCGTGTGCCTTGTTGTGGATTCATCTTCCGCGAGAAGCCAACCTTGCCACATATCCGTCGGGATATGATTGACTATTATGGTATTCCGGTCAGTCAGATCAACAATATCAAGAATGGTGCTGATTGGACTAATGAGGATGGTGATGTTATCCCGAATGCCCGACTCGTACAGCCTGCAGATTCTCCCCGCAGTTATGCTTACTGTAGTGATACCCGTTTTATGCCTGGTTTAAAGGAGAAAGTGAAAGGCGTTACCGTGTTATATCATGAAAGTACCTATACTTCGGAACAGGAAGACCGCGCCAAGATATATTATCATAGTACGGCACGCCAGGCTGCTACCATAGCAGCAGGTGCTGGTGTGGGTACCTTGCTTCTGGGGCATTATAGTGCGAGATATAATGACGAACAGGTCTTGCTTGAAGAGGCGAAAGCGGTGTTTCCAAATTCCATCCTTACTCAGGAGGGAATGGTTTTTGATGTCGTTTGATAAGTTTTTCAAAAAAAGTTCATGATTTGATGCAAGGATTTTCATATCTTTCGTTTAATTTATAAAAGAGAAAAAAAGTGGAATCTGAGAAGGAGCTTTTGGATGATATTTTTCGTGGCAGCCGGGATGCTATGCATCGGTTGTACGAACGGTATGTAGGGCATGCCATGGCGGTTGCGCTGAGGTATGTCCCTTTGCGCGAAGATGCCGAGGATGTTGTCCAGGACAGCTTCATCAAGGTTTTTGCTGCGATTCCGAATTTTCAGTATAGAGGTGAAGGGTCACTGAAGGGGTGGTTGCTTCGTATTGTTGTAAATGAGGCGATTACTTGTGTTCGGCAGAAAAGTAAACTTACGCTGGTGGAAGAATTTCCGGATGAGCCTTTGGAAGAGGAACCGCCTGTAGAAAAGATACCACCTGCTGAGCTGACTAAAATGATTGGAGAACTGCCGGATGGCTATAGATTGGTGCTGAATATGTATGTCTTCGAACAGGTGAGTCATAAAGAGATTGCCCAGCGGTTAGGCATTAAGGAAAGTAGTTCTGCATCGCAGTATCTGAGAGCCAAGAAACTCTTGGCAAGAAAAATTAATGATTATCTGAGTAAATTAAACGAGAAAGAATATGAGTAATAATGATTGGACAAACAAACTTCGAGATCAGTTGGCAGACTATCAAGAGCCTGTCAGCCGCGACTTGTGGGCGGGTATTGAACAATCGCTTGCTCAGAAGATGGGACATCAAGAAGTTACTGGACCTGGTAAAATAATCCATATAAACACTTGGAAACGTTGGTCTGCTGCAGCTGCGGCTGTGGCTTTGTTGGGAGTAGGAGGTAGTTATGTCTACTTCCATCAGGAGGAAGACAAACTTGCCAGTTCGCAGTTGGCAATGGCATCAGATAAACCATCTGCATCTGCGGTTGCAGAGCATTCGCATCCTATGGGTAAGACATCAGAAAATGGAGCTGGGAATACGCTTGATTCTAAGGATGACAATGTTGAATTGGGGATGAAAAGGAATTCAATGCATTCTGTGGATGGTCGTCATAATGCAGGAAAACAGCTTTTGGCTGATCAAACGGTTTCTTTGGCTTCTGCTTCAGAGAAAGAATTGATGCCAACTTCGGAGAATGAATTGATGCCAACTTCGGAGAATGAATTGATGGTGGCGTCAGTTGATTCGCAGCCAGTCTTAACTGCAGAAGAGAAAACTGAGTCAACTCTTCAGCAGGAATCTCCGACCCGGCAGACTCAAAAGGCAAAGTCTATTGATAACCTCTTTGCGAATGCCGCAGTAGCTGATGCTTATCAATTCTCTCATCATGAGGAGACTGCAGGCTGGTCAATGAAACTCTATGCGGAAAATCTGAGTCCGAACTTGGGATTGTCTACTTCCGATGATTCCTTTGCGAGTTCTGGTTCTGGTGTTTTGGCAGACCCTATGCCGGGTGTTGTTCCTGACCCAACAGTAGGAGGTGTGAATGACATCGATTATCTGATGGCATCCTATAAGGTGGTTCAGAAAACCTATAAAGGTGAAGCCAAGCATCATGCTCCTGTCTCTGTAGGATTGCAGGTGGCATTTGGTATTGCTCCACGTCTGTCGTTGAGTTCGGGTTTCGTGTATACCCGCACCTCTTCCGACTTCTATCCGTATGCTCCTCACAACAATTATAATGTTCATCAGGTGCTTCACTATGTGGGCATTCCGGTAGGTTTGAACTATGAGTTATGGAAGAGTGGAGGATTCCATGCCTATGTGATGGCTGGAGCTGAGGCTGACTTGAATGTGAAGAATGATACGGAAGAGGAGGGAGTAAAGAAAGAGAATGCCAAACGCGATAGAGTGCAGTTCTCCGGAAAGGCTTCGCTCGGAGCACAATATGATATCACGCCAAATGTAGGCTTGTATATTGAGCCGGGTGCTAAATATTACATTGACAATGGCAGCGAGATTGAAAACACTTTCAAGGATAAGAAACTGAACTTCAATTTCCAGTTTGGTTTGAGATTCAATCTTTAAAACATAAATAGTAAAGAGGGTGTGTCACAAGTTCATGACGCACCCTCTTTTTCTTTTATATCTTATTGATATTTTGTTGGAAAAGACAGCTAAAGTTTTTGAAAAAGCTAGTATCTCTGGCCGCACAACAGCTGTTGTGCGCTCGCATATCAGCTGATATGCACTCGCACACCAACTGATGTGCATGCAGTAGTCAACTGTTATGCGCTAACTATTATCTAAACTTATGACACGCTATCTTTTTCTTGTTTATCATTTCAGGAGTCTTTCACTCATGTTAAGTGCAGCCTTTCTTCCATCACCCATGGCAAGAATCACGGTAGCACCACCACGGACGATGTCACCGCCTGCGTAGATTTCTTTGATAGAACTCTGCATCTGCTCGTTCACGGCAATGGTGTTCTTTCTGCCAAGCTCCAGTCCCTCAATGCTCTGAGGAACAAGAGGGTTAGGACTTACACCTACTGCAACAATCACCTGGTCGCACTCCAATGTTACCGTTTCGCCGGTAGCTTCCGGACGACGGCGACCGCTGGCATCAGGTTCTCCCAGCTGCATGACGTCGAGGACAACAGACTTCACAGCGCCCTTTTCATCTGCTTCATATTCTTTAGGATTATGGAGAGTCATGAAGTTGATGCCTTCTTCCTTGGCATGCTTAACTTCCTCAAGACGGGCTGGCATCTCTGCTTCAGAACGGCGATAAACCAATGTTACCTCGGCTCCCAGACGCTTGGCTGTACGGCAACTGTCCATCGCAGTGTTTCCGCCGCCCACAACAACCACCTTCTTACCCAGGTTGATAGGGGTATCGGTATGAGGATTTGCTGCATCCATCAGGTTCACACGGGTCAGATACTCATTGGAAGACATGATGTTCAAGGCATTCTCGCCAGGGATATTCATGAAGTTAGGAAGTCCGGCTCCTGAACCCACGAAGATGCCCTTGAAACCCTGTTCTTCCAGGTCTTTTACAGAGATAGTCTTGCCTACGATACAGTCGGTGATGAATTTCACGCCCATCTTCTGAAGGTTCTCAATCTCTACGTCTACAATAGCATTAGGCAATCGGAACTCTGGGATACCATATTTCAATACACCACCAATTTCGTGCAGAGCCTCGAATACGGTGACGTCGAATCCCTTCTTTGCCATATCACCAGCAAAGCTCAGACCGGAAGGACCTGAACCGACAACGGCAACTTTGATTCCGTTGGCTTCATCGCATTGAGGAACTGAAATGTTGCCACTCTGACGTTCATAGTCGGCTGCAAAACGCTCCAGATATCCGATAGCCACTGCCGGCTCGTTCATCTTGAGATGCACACACTTGCTTTCGCACTGCTTCTCCTGTGGGCAGACACGTCCACAGACAGCAGGTAGGGCAGAGGTGTTCTTCAGAACCTTTGCAGCAGCCAGGAATTGACCACGTTCGATATTCTTAATGAATGATGGAATGTTAATGCTTACAGGACAGCCTTCCATACAGGTTGGCTTAGGACAGTCGAGGCAGCGCTTTGCCTCGGTCAATGCCATCTCCTTGGTCAGACCGATGTTCACCTCTTCCGTACGGGTAGTCGCACGATATACTGGGTCGAGTTCCGGCATCTTCACACGTTCGATAGCCGTACGTTCCTTGGCTTTCATGGAAGCACGCAATTCTTTGCGCCACTCAGCGTTGCGGTCGGTCAATTCTTCGATAGATGCATCAGTTGGCTCCACGTCCATAGTTACGTCTGTGGTCTCCTTCTTCTTCTCGGCATCTATGGTAGCCAGATGTTCCTCAAAGTGTTCCATCTCCTCGCGCTCTACGTCCTTGAAGGTTCCCATTCGCTTGAACATCTCGTCCCAGTCTACCTGGGCACCGTCAAACTCAGGACCGTCGATGCAGACAAACTTGGTCTTTCCGCCGATAGTCAGACGGCAGGCACCGCACATACCGGTACCGTCCACCATGATGGTATTGAGCGATACATCTGTAGAGAGATTGTATTTCTGGGTCAGGAGACAGCAGAATTTCATCATGATAGGAGGACCGATGGCGAATACCTTGTCGATATGTTCCTGATTGATGAGTTTTTCGATACCCACGGTTACAACACCTTTCTCGCCGTAGCTGCCGTCGTCGGTCATGATGATGAGTTCATCACTTGAAGCACGTACCTCATCCTCCATGATGACGAGGTCCTTGCTTCTTCCGGCAATAACGCTGAGCACACGGTTGCCCGCAGCCTTCAGCGCCTTGATGATAGGGAGCATAGGAGCTACACCTACGCCACCACCGGCACAGATGACGGTACCGAAGTTCTCGATATGTGTTGGGTTTCCGAGTGGACCTACCACGTCGTGAATCTCATCACCTTCGTTCAGGGCACAGAGTTTGGTAGAAGATAAACCTACCTTCTGCACAACCAGTGTGATGATGCCTTTTTCTATGTCGGCATCAGCAATGGTCAGCGGCATGCGCTCACTGTTGTTGTCTACACGGATGATGACGAAGTTACCAGCCTTGCGGCTCTTGGCAATGAGTGGAGCTTCCACATCGAAACGAAATACCTTTTCTGAGTATTGTATTTTCTTGATAATCTTGTTCATGGGCTATTAACTTTTTATGTTGACTGTTGTCTATTTCTAGTTCAGTTGTTTATGCATGTTTGCACATGGTATAGAAAAAGCAAAAGGATAACTACGACCACCTTTTGGGGCAGTCGAAGTTATCCTCGTACAATATGTTTTTGTATGGATGTCTATCCAGTCTTTTTCTTTCGAATTAGTCGAAGTTCTTGTCATCGAGCATCTCAAATCCGCAGTAAGGTACCAATACCTTAGGCACGCGGATACCCTCTGGAGTCTGGTTGTTCTCCAGGATGGTTGCTACGATACGTGGCAAGGCGAGAGCAGAACCGTTCAAGGTGTGGCAAAGCTCAATCTTCTTGTCTTCTGCATGGCGGTAGCGGCAGTGGAGACGGTTAGCCTGGTAGCTCTCGAAGTTAGATACTGATGAAACTTCCAACCAGCGACCCTGTGCAGCACTCCATGTCTCGAAGTCGTAGCAGATAGAAGAGGTGAAGCTCATATCACCACCGCAGAGACGGAGGATGTGGTATGGCAACTCCAGCTTCTTCAGCAGACCCTCTACGTGGTCGAGCATCTCGTTCAGGCTCTCGTAAGAGTGACCTGGTTTATCGATGCGTACAATCTCCACCTTGTCGAACTGGTGCAGACGGTTCAAACCACGCACGTCCTTACCATAGCTACCAGCCTCACGACGGAAGCAGGCTGAGTAAGCACAACGCTTGATAGGGAGATCCTTCTCATCGAGGATGACATCACGGAAGATGTTGGTTACAGGAACCTCAGCAGTAGGGATGAGGAAGAGGTTGTCGAGATTAGCGTGATACATCTGACCCTCCTTGTCTGGCAACTGACCTGTGCCACGACCAGAATCCTCGTTTACTACGTAAGGAGGCTGAATCTCCAGGTATCCGCTCTTGCGGGCCTCGTCGAGGAAGAATGCCTCGAGAGCACGCTGGAAGCGAGCCATCTTACCGATATATACAGGGAAGCCGGCACCGGTAATCTTCACACCGAGGTCGAAATCCACGAGGTTGTACTTCTTCAGGAGATCCCAGTGGCAGAGTGCATCCTCACCGAGGTTTGGCTTTTCGCCACCTTCTTTTACGACTACGTTGTCAGCCGCATCCTTACCCTCAGGAACCAGTTCGCAAGGGATGTTAGGGATTTCGAGCAACTGATTGGTCATATCGTTCTGTGCTTTCTCCATGATCTCTTCCAGAGCCTTAGCGTCAGCCTTGAGCATAGCTACCTGCGCCTTAGCGCTTTCAGCTTCCTCTTTCTTGCCTTCCTTCATCAAGGCACCAATCTGCTTGGCAAACTGGTTAGCCTGCTGCTTGTTGTTATCCAGCTTCTGCTGAGCTTCGCGACGAATCTTGTCGTACTCCAAAACTTTCTCTACGGCCTCACGAGCATTTGGGAAATGCTTCTTTTCAAGACCTTTAACTACACGTTCAGTTTCTTCACTGATGAGTTTAAGTGTAAGCATATAATGTCTTTTTATTTAATTATTTACTATTTGTAGGCAAAAGTACAAAAAATATTTGTGATAACGCAAAAAAATGCTGACTTTTTTACAGGGAAGGGTAGAATTAAAGTTTTTTTGTGGTT
>ERZ1026852.960-NODE-960-length-16461-cov-30.589662_pt1 | contig 16461 bp, 7 predicted proteins | sample MGYA00380156_ERZ1026852 | MGnify/ENA primary metagenome ERZ1026852 (study PRJEB33269, sample SAMEA4719792) | human gut metagenome | biome: human-associated habitat; feature: organic feature; material: feces | place: Cameroon | collected 2013-10 ...
TATATAGAAACACACAAAAAAAGGGTGCGTCACAGACTTATGACACACCCTCTTTGGACAAATAGTTTAGTTTTTTAGGATTAAATTAAAACGGTTTGTTTTTAATTGCTTTCTTTGTTAGACCTGATAACAATTTTTTATACCTAAGATTAGGAGCTATTTTATTATTTTTTTTCCATCTTTTATATATAAGCCCTTATTAGGTTCACTGTTTAGTCTTACACCTGTAAGTGAATATATTTTTGTGTCTGCAGGAGTAATGGTTGTCACCATATTATTGATGTCAGAGGCGATTTCTGAGAGTTCCTCGGCAGTGAGAGCAATGTTGTAAAGACGGAAGTTGTCGAGAGTTCCACAAACATCGCCATTGTCGGAGTTGTTGTCCCACCATTGTGTACGACCGATATAATTTCTGCTATCCTCACCAGCAGGAGCTGCCTGCCAAGGCTCGTAAGTAATCTTTGTGCCCTGAGCTACTTTCTTACCATCCGCGTAGATTGTAGTAGTATGTGTAGCAGCATCAAAGGTAACAACGATGGTGGTAGTTGTATTGAGAGCTATTGCATTTGCAGTAGCCTCGACCATAAGAGTAGAGCCACCAGCATACTTTTCGCCAGCACCATAATAGAAGTTTCCGTTGATACGACAGAATATACTATTGCCGCTATTAGAACCAAAGTCATAGAATCGTGGCATCTTGCCGCGGTTGCTAAGGTTTGCATCTACCATAAAAGTGTAAGAGCGCATACCTTTGAGTAAGCCTGCAGGAGCCAAACCATAGCCATTGGTAGAGAAAGCCACAGGTTGATTAGACTTCAAATTTAATGTGCCATCAACCTTTGCAGAGCCCATCACCTTCATATCGTTGCCGTTGCCGCTGAGGTCGCGTACATATTTTACGTTGTCCTCATTATATACGTCACCCTCCTCAAAATCATATTTCACCAATAGATTGTTGTTGATGTTGCGAGGCATCACGATAGTCTTGAACTCCTTAACGATGGTGCCTACAGCAGCTGTTAGAGTAACCTCAGTCTCGGCAGTAGGAAACTTAACGATACCATCATTAGATATAACCTCTGGGTTCGAAGAAGTCCATTTTACCTCAACACCGCTTGCCGATGAAGGCAAAACAATGTCGGTGGTTACGGTTGTAGGAACAGAAAGCATAGATGCAGCGAGCATACCTTTCATTTCAGCAACCTCTTCTTGGTTGAGGCTACGGCTCCAAGTCTTCACCTCGCCAGCTATTGTGCCGTTAGCAACGTTTGTATAAGTAAGGTCAGCAACAGCAACCTTTATCTCAAGCATCTCGTTGCGATAGAGGTAGAGATATTTGCCATCGTAGGCAAGAGTGATAGTTGCTGATGTGAGCTTTGTAGGATGGTAGTCGCCAGATGTGCCAGAAGACTTTGTTGCCCAATCGTCGGAAGTATAGAACATACTGCTACTGGTATAAGTCTTGCCTGCGGCAGAAATATATAGCTTTGTATCAGCACTCAATCCTACCTCTATATTGCCAGCGGTGAAGAACACACCATTATAGTTGGTGGCATCCATGGATGCAAACTTTGTTATAGTGAAAGTCTTATCACCAGCGTTAGCATTAGCACCTGCATTAAGATCGACAGCCTCGTGTGGCAATTCTGCATCTATCATCACGCATGTAGGGTAGCCCTTAGGATAAGCAGTCTTTACCATCCAGTAATAATAGTCACCATTCATCCATGCCAAGCGAGCCTTTGAACCTACAGAACCATTGAGGATATATGGACGCATATTGTTCTTCTCGGAATTCTTTGTGACCTGAGCCTGAGAAACGACCTTGCCATCATCGCCAATCACATATTTCCATATCTCGTATACACCATCCTTGTTGTATACACCATCCTTTGTAGGAATAGAGAGATAGAGATTATTGATAGAATTAGGGTCGAGAGCCATACCGCCAGAGTAGCATTTCTCGGTAGAATTCCAATTCTGATGGAAGGCATGACCGCCATATTGTACCCATGTATCGCGCCATGCAGAGCCTGTCCAGCGTGCATAGTGGTATACGTGAGTTGTCTTGGCATTATCAATATGTGTGAGTGCTATTACAGGATTCTCATCCTTGTCGGTAGCAATTTGCCAAACCCAATTGCGGCAGTTGGCAGTCTTGTCAACCACGGTATAAGGATACGACTTAGCATAGCTATCGGTCTTGTTGACATTGAATGGTCCGTCGGCAACCTTCTTCAAAGTAGAGCCCTTGATATCCTTCAAGATAGGGCCATTACCATTATTGATGTCGATAACATTGAAATATAACCAGTTAGGCATTTCGTTGTCAGGGTGGCCTGTGGTATATGTAAGGTAGATTTTATCCTTACCGTTGCTGTAGTATTTAGCATAAGGGCGTGCACCTGTACTCTGCACAATCTGCTTAGGACCGAAGTCAAACGAGCAGTTGTCGTTCTCGTCAGGCATTGTCAGACGTGCAATAGTAGGATGCCAATTGATACCACGCCAACAGAGATATATGTGGTCAGGGTCATCGCTAAGGATGAAAGGCGAAGGATAGGTGGTGTTATTCTTGGTAGTGAGATACTTCTCTTCTCCAAGCATAGTGATATCACCAGGCTTCTGCGAAATGCGATACCAAATTTTTGCCTCATCGGTATGACGAGTATAGAAAATCATCACACGTTTATCTGGAAGAACAATGAAAGTTGGGTTGTTGTGATCGTCTGGCTGGAAATAGCTGCGCACCAAAACTTCTGTACGCTTATTGTTTTTCCAATCAATCTGAGTAGCTTTTACATTGCCATGCACATCAATATATCCGATGTAAGAGGCATCAATGCCAGCTTCAGCATCTGCAAAATGAATTGCGCGAGGGTCGGCAAACCAGCACCATGCACCCTCTTTTGTTACTACGTCGGCAGCAAAGGTGACGATTGCAGAAAAGACAAAAAGAGTTGATAATAATAGTTTTCTCATTATTTAATTATAGTTTAATGGCTTATGTTTGATGATGGTGCAAAGATATGGATAATTAACATATAAAGAGTGTAAATAATGTGAATTTACAGACATTAAATGTGAAAACGATTGCAATAACGATAAAAATATGATATTACGACCGATAAAACAAAAATAATACTTAAATTTGCATATTCTAATATATAACAGACCATTACACAATGGTTTTTATACAAATCAGAACCATAATAATGACTAAAAACTAATCTTGATGAGAAAAATCGTCCTTCTTTTCGTAGCTTTCGCTATGGCGTTGGCTGCACATGCCGACAACAAAATAGATCGCAAGGCTGTTGTCACTCGTCACAATCCTCACATCACCAGTATCGACTCGTTAGCTTCGCTCACCGTGGGCAACGGAGGCTTCGCCTTTACCGTTGATGCTACAGGTTTGCAGACCTTTCCTGAGAAATATAGCAACGGAGTGCCTCTTGGCACCATGTCTGACTGGGGATGGCATTCGTTCCCTAACGACAAAGGCTACAAGATAGAAGAAGCCCTTGTCAATCACGATTTCCATCGTGGTCACGATGAATATTATGCTGCACAGTTCCGCACCCCTGGTCGTCAGCAAGATGCTTCCAACTACTTCCGTCAAAATCCTCATCGCCTTCATCTCGGCAATATTGGTCTCAACCTTGCCGACCCTAACCTCGTGAGCAATATTGACGAAACTCTCGACCTTTGGACAGGAAAGGTGGAGAGCAGATTCAAATATGGCGAACAAAACTATCATGTCAAAACCGTTTGCGACCCTGACAAGGATGTTGTGGCTTCGCATATCGAGTCGGATGGCACCATCGAGGTGGTGTTGCGATTCCCTTATCCTACAGGAAAGCATAGCGACGACGCTTGTGACTGGAATCAAGACAGCCGCCACACCACAACTCTCGAAAAAGAAGGTACCCACGCCGTTATTAAGCGCAAGCTGGATAATTGCACATATTATATTAATGTAGAGTTTAGTGATGGCGCACGCATTAGCAAACAGGGTGCCCACACCATTGTAATCTCTACCAAGAAGGGAGCCCTCGACCTCTACGTAGGTTTCAATGGCAACACTCCTATGGGCTTCTATCTCAGCAACCGTCCGTTTGCCGACTTCGCCATGGCTTCGGCAGGCAGATGGCGCAATTATTGGAACGAAGGTGGCTTCGTAGACTTTGGCGATGTGAAAGACCCTCGTGCCAAAGAACTCGAGCGCAGAGTAATCCTTAGCCAATATCTCATGGGTGCACAAGAGTGTGGTATTCTTCCTCCTCAAGAAACAGGACTCACCTATAATTCATGGTTTGGCAAATTCCATCTCGAAATGACATGGTGGCACCTTGCCCACTATGGCTTGTGGAATAAGCCTGAGTGTATGGAAAAATGCTTCGGCTGGTTCCTCTATGCTCAGAAGCTTGCTCGCCAAATCGCTAAGCGTCAAGGTTTTAATGGTATTCGTTGGATGAAGATGACTGACCCTTCGGGCATCGAGGCTCCATCTAATGTAGGCTCTTATCTTATCTGGCAACAGCCACATTTCATATATCTTGCCGAACTCCTTTATCGTGCTGCCAAGAGTTCTGCCGAGCGCGAAGAACTGCTCAAGAAATACGCTGGCACCGTGAATGCCACAGCTCTTTTCATGGCCGACTTTGCTGAATACGACTCCATCCGCGACCGCTACATCTTGCGTGGATGTATTCCTGCGCAAGAAACCCTAAAGGCTGATTCTACCATAAACCCTCCTTTCGAACTCTCTTATTGGCACACAGCTCTGCAAATGGCTGAGAAATGGCGCCAGCGTAGTGGCATCGACGACAAGGGCGAATGGGATTCTATCATCAACAAGCTTTCGCCATTGGCGTTCAATGAAGACAGCCTCTATCTTGCTGCCGAAACAGCCAAGAACACCTACACCGACATCCGCTTCACCAGCGACCACCCAGCTCTTCTTGGTGCTCTCGGCATGATGCCTGACAATAAGCTCATCAACAAGCGCGTAATGGCAAAGACTCTCGACTGGATTTGGGACAACTGGAACTGGGATAAAACATGGGGATGGGACTATCCTATGGTTGCCATGACCTGCGCGCGCCTTGGTCAGCCAAGTCGTGCCATCGATGCATTGCTCATGAATAAGCGCACCAACACCTATCTCGTTAATGGTCACAACTATCAAGATGGTCGCCTGCGTGTCTACATGCCTGGCAATGGCGGATTGCTAACAGCTGTAGCCATGATGTGTGCCGGATGGGATGGCGCAACCACCAAGAACCCTGGTTTCCCTAAGGATTGGAATGTGAAATGGGAAGGTTTACTCCCTATGCCGTAATATTTTATCGCGCTAAATAGCTAAAGACCGATATTTTATCGTATCTTTGCAGAAGATAAGCTGCACTCGGCAATTTGAAAACAAGTTTTCATTGCGCTCGTTTGCATTATCTTTGCAGTCAGGTTGTTATATATTAATGTATAATAAACCTTTAGACTATCAATTATCAACAAAACCAATAACAATGAAGAAACAAATTAACTCTGGGCTTAGCCCAAGACATTTGCTCATGGCTGCCATGATGGGATGTTCATTGACATCCTTTGCTGCCAAAGAAAAAGTAGTTGCTCAAACTCCTTTAGTTCCGACATTTACAGAATGGCACGACCTTCAGGTAAACGAAGTAAATCGCTTTAAGCTTCACACAAATTACTTTGCTTACGAGAATGAAGCAGCAGCTAAAGCTGGCGACATGACAAAGAGTACCAACTTCCTTTCACTCCATGGCGCATGGAAGTTTAATTGGGTGAAAGATGCCGACAAGCGTCCTACCGATTTCTACAAGACAGATCTTGACGACAGCTCTTGGAAGACCATGAACCTTCCTGGTATTTGGGAGATGAATGGCTATGGCGACCCAGAATATGTAAATGTAGGCTTTGCTTGGCGCGGACATTTCGATGAGCAACCACCAGCAGTACCTACCAAGGACAACAATGTGGGTAGCTACCGCCGCATCATCAACATCCCAGAAAATTGGGATGGCAAGCAGGTTATTGCTCATTTTGGTTCTGTAACTTCAAACATCTACCTCTATGTAAATGGTCAATTTGCAGGTTACGCAGAAGATCCAAAGGTTGCAGCCGAATTTGACATTACTCCTTATCTTAAGAAGGGTGAAAACCTTATCGCATTCCAGACATTCCGTTGGTGCGATGGCTCTTGGTGTGAAGACCAAGACTTCTGGCGCCTTTCTGGTGTTGCTCGCGATAGCTATCTCTATGCTCGCGACTCTAAGGTGCATGTTTCAAACATCAAGATTACTCCAGACCTTCAGAACGACTATACCGATGGTGTAGTTCAGATCTATGCAGAGGTAAAGGGACAGCCTATAGTAGAATACAAGCTCCTCAGCCACAATGGCGTAGAGATTGTAAAGAGTGAGGCTAACTTCAAGAAGCGCACTAATGGTACTGCACAGTTCGTATTGAAGAACGTGAAGAAGTGGAGCGCTGAAGATCCATACCTCTACACACTTGTTGCTACTGTAAAGGATCAGAAAGGCAACATCGTTGAGGTCATTCCTCAAAAGGTTGGATTCCGCAAGATTGAAATCAAAAACTCACAGTTCCTTGTAAATGGTCAGCCTGTATACATCAAGGGTGCAGACCGTCACGAAATGGACCCAGATGGAGGTTATGTAGTATCTCGCGAGCGTATGATTCAGGATATCAAGATTATGAAGCGCTTGAACATCAATGCCGTTCGTACTTGCCACTATCCAGACGACCCTGTATGGTACGACCTTTGTGACGAATATGGTCTTTATGTAACAGCAGAGGCCAACCAAGAGAGCCACGGCTTCCAGTATGGCGACGATGCTGCTGCTAAGAAGCCTGAGTTTGCAAAGCAGATTTTGGAGCGCAATCAGCACAACGTAGAGATGCAATACAATCATCCTTCTGTTGTAGTATGGTCGTTGGGCAACGAGACTGTTTATGGCGACAACTTCATCGCTGCATACAAGTGGGTTAAGGAGCAAGACAAGAGCCGTCCTGTACAGTATGAGCAGGCAGGCAAGACAGGTGAAGCTACCGACATCTTCTGTCCTATGTACTATAGCCACAAGGCTTGCGAGGATTATTCAAAGGACAGCAAGTATACTCGCCCACTCATCCAGTGTGAATACAACCATACCATGGGTAACTCAAGTGGTGGTTTGATGGAATACTGGGATATAACACGTAAGTATCCAAAGAACCAGGGTGGTTATATTTGGGACTTCGTTGACCAAGCTCTTCACCGTACTCCAGTAGCTCCTATGTCTATTAAGGACAACCTCTCTTATCCAGAGTACAACAAGATTCAGTATACCTATGGTGGCGACTACAATAACTACGACCCATCAGACAACAACTTCAACTGCAATGGTATCATTGGTCCAGACCGTCAGCTCAACCCTCATGCCTACGAGGTGGCTTACGTATACCAGAACATCTGGGCTGAGGCTGTAGACGTGAATGCTGGCAAGATTAGCGTATACAACGAAAACTTCTTCCGCGACCTCTCTAACTATCAGCTCGTATGGACTATCCTTCAGAATGGTAAGCCTGTACAGAATGGTACAGTAGACAAGCTCAACGTTGCTCCTCATCAGAAGGTAGAGCTCACCTTGCCTTACACAGTTCCTGCAGAGGGTGAAATCCTTCTCAACATCGAGTTCAAGCTCAAAAAGGCAGAACCTTTGATGGAGGCAGGTCAGGTAGTTGCTTACCGCCAGTTGCCAATCCGCGAGATTACTAACAATATCGCTGATGCTGATGCTGCAGGCAAGATTAAGTTGGTTAACAAGAAGAAAGAGACCGAGATTAAGGTCACAAACGATGCTATCAATATAGCTTTCGACAAGGCAACAGGCTTGTTGAAGGAATATAAGGTAAATGGTGTAGACCTTCTTGGCGAAGGCGGTACATTGAAGCCAAACTTCTGGCGTGCCGTTACCGACAACGATATGGGTGCCGGACTTCAGAAGAAGTTCAAGGCTTGGCGCAATCCTGCCCTCAACCTCAAGGATATCAATGCCCTTAAAGTTAAGACCGTTAAGACATACACTATTGTTGTTACAACAAGCTATGATATGCCTGATGTAAAAGCAACTCTCGACATCGTCTACACCATCGCTCCTGATGGTACAATGCGCGTTCAGCAGACTATGAATACCACCAAGGATGCTAAGGTTTCAAGCATGTTCCGCTTCGGTATGCTCATGCAGTTGCCTTACAACATGGATAAGAGCCACTTCTACGGTCGTGGACCAATTGAGAACTATATCGACCGCAAGTATTCGCAGAACATCGGTATCTACACACAGACTGCCGACGAGCAATTCTTCCCATACATCCGCCCACAAGAGACTGGTACCAAGAGCGACCTCCGCTGGTGGGAGCAGACAGACAAGGCAGGTAAGGGATTCCGTATCACTTCCGACAATGTTTTCGATGCAAGTGCACTCCACTATAGCATCAACGACCTTGACGAGGGTACAGAAAAGGCTCAGCGCCATAGCTATCAGGTTCCACAGTCTAAGTACACAGAGCTTTGCATAGACAAGGAGCAGTTCGGTATTGGTGGCGAAAATAGCTGGGGCTCATGGCCATTGCCACAGCATCGTATTTCTTATGGCGATAAGACGTTTACATTCGTAATTTCACCTATAAACTAAAACAAAAATGAAGTTAAACCGCATTCTATCGTCGGTGGCACTCTCTGCCCTGCTGGCATCGCCAGCAGCGGCACAGCGCCAATTCGACATCACTACCAAGCCTGGAGCGCCTGTGCAGTCTACCATGTATGGCATCTTCTTCGAAGACATCAACTTCGGAGCCGATGGCGGCTTGTATGCAGAGATGGTAGAAAACCGCTCTTTCGAATTCCCTAACCGCCTCATGGGCTGGAACGTGTGGGGCAATGTTTCAGTAAGCAGCCTAAAACCTGCTTTCGACCGCAACCCTAACTATGTTGTTCTCGAACCATCTGGTCATCGCGAAAAATCTACCGGACTCGAAAACCGTGGCTTCTTCGGCATGGGATTGAAAAAGGGCATGAAATATAATTTCAGCGTCTATGGTCGTCTGCACCTCCTCAATGGCAAGCAGGCTAAGATTAGAGTTGAGCTCGTGGATGAAAACAACAATCCTATGGAGCGCAAATCTATCACCATCACCAACAACAAGTGGCAGAAGTATAGCGTAGAGCTCACATCTAAGCAAACTTTGCAGAAGGGCTATATGCGTATCTTCCTTGAAGGCAATGAGAGCGTAGACCTCGACCATGTTTCTATGTTCCCTGAGGACAATTGGAATGGCTTGCGTGCCGACTTGGTAAAAGATCTCGAAGACCTTCACCCTGGTATCTTCCGCTTCCCTGGCGGTTGTATCGTTGAGGGTACCGACCTCGAAACTCGCTATCAATGGAAAAACTCTGTTGGCGCACCTGAAAACCGTCCGCTCAACGAGAATCGCTGGAACAACACCTTCGCTCATCGTCTGTATCCTAACTACTATCAGACCTACGGCCTCGGATTCTATGAGTATTTCCTCCTTTCTGAAAAAATTGGCGCAGAGCCATTACCTATTTTGTCTGTAGGATTGGCTTGCCAGTATCAGAATCGCGACGACGATAAGAATGCACATGTAGCTGTTGACGACCTCCAGTCGTATATCGATGATGCTCTCGACCTCATTGAGTTTGCCAATGGTAGCGTCAACACCAAGTGGGGTAAGCTTCGTGCCGACATGGGTCATCCTGCACCATTCAATCTCAAGCAGATTGGTATCGGCAACGAGCAGTGGGGCGAAGTCTATCCTGTGCGCCTCGCTAAGTTCATCGAGCAGATCAGAGCTAAATATCCTAATATAAAGATATGTGGTTCGAGCGGTCCTTCAGCCAGTGGCGACAAGTTCGACTATGGTTGGGCTGAAATGCGCAAGCTCGGTGTCGACCTCGTTGATGAGCACTACTATATGGCTCCTGACTGGTTTCTCAAGAATGCTGGCCGCTACGACAACTATCCTCGCACAGGTCCTAAGGTATTTGCAGGAGAGTATGCAAGCCACATGCGTGGCGTAAATGCTCCTACCGTAGCCATGAACAACTTCGGAGCAGCACTCTCAGAGGCAGCCTTCATGACAGGTCTTGAGCGCAATGCTGATGTAGTTTATCAAGCTACCTATGCACCTCTCTTTGCACATGTAGAAGGTTGGCAGTGGCGTCCAGACCTCATCTGGTTCGACAACCTCGAGTCTGTACGCTCAGTAAACTGGTATGTACAGATGCTCTATGGCACCAACAGCGGTACCAATATGCTTAAGCTCACAGAAAGTGGCAAAGCTGTAGAGGGCGAAGGCTCACTCTATGCAAGCGCCGTTTACGATAAGCACAAGAAGCAATACATCGTAAAGATTGCTAATGCTGGTGATAAGGAGCAGGAGATTACTCTTAACTTCAAGGGCTTGAAGAAGCTCCCTGCAGGCAAGGTTACCACCCTCCATTCCGACGACCCTAAGGCTACCAACAGCATCGAAAACAAATTCAATGTTGTTCCTCATACTGTCGACATCCCAGCCACAGCAGGCTCTACCCTTACCATCAAGGTTTCTGCTCAGACTTTCGCAGTATACAATTTTTAAGTCCAATGGCGCAGCGCATATAGAGCGCTAAAACGTATAAGCAACTATAGAGCAAGCGTCTTCTTGCTCTATGCATGATAAAACAAAGCAAGGCTCCAACTAAGGAACCTTGCTTTTGTTTTTATTATTGGTCAAATCAAAGTCCTTAATGACATAATGACTAATGATAATACTGATCAATCTTTTATACCTCTAAGTATCTTTACCAACAATACAGAAAATATGGCGAAAAAAGTATCACGTGATACTTGTCCAAGTATCACGTATTACTTTGCCAAGTATCATTAGATGTGTCTTTTCCTGTGTCTTTTTCTGATTTCATTAGAAACTTTTTTGATTAATAAACTACTTCTGTAGACAGTATCACAAAAGCCATACTGGAATTGTAGACACTGGGAACTATTCCATGTTGCCATTCTGTCGACCAACATAACACAGAAGTGCACAGCTAACAGAAAAAGTCTGTATGCCGTGCACTTCTGCATTTCGTGGGGGAAAAGTTCCCCCGATAAATACGTGTTACCTGAATGTTAATCTTTTTTTTCCTTAAAAACGTGTTGGAAACTTCTCACGAGGTCGTCCTTCACTCAATACCTATTAAAACAATCTTTACCTAATAACTAAAAACCTAAATCTATTACTACTAACCTAAACAATATATTAACCTTTTGACGATGCAAAGGTAGTATGTTTGCGCAAACAGACCAAGAAAACGTGCAAGAAATATATAAAAAATATATGTTTTATTGATACAAATCAACATTTGTGCGCGAACACACAACAGTTTTATGCCTTTTTTATGCTTTTGGGTAGAAGTTAAAGAGAATAAAAGAAGTTAGAGAAGTTAAAGCCATATGTCTTATGATTAAAAGCCTGTAGCAAACTCCAACATAAGGCTATTAGCTTTAGCTTCTAACTACCAATGGGAGCGATAACTTCTTTTAATTCTATAACTTCTAACTCTTTTATTTCCTTCTATCAAGAAAAATATATAATTTTGCACTCTATATATGAAAATGTACTAATAAAAACAGCTAATAACCAATTTTTAAGTAGCTATGACAGATTGGATAAACAGCCTATTTACCATACATTCATCAATACAGGCTGTTGTAGTATTGTCGCTGATAATAACCATAGGCCTTGGTTTAGGCAATGTGAAGATAAAGGGCTTGTCGCTTGGCATAGCCTTCGTATTCTTTATTGGTATTTTGGCAGGTCATTTTGGCTTGGCAGTCGACCCAACGGTGGTGGAATATGCCGAGACTTTTGGCTTGGCTCTCTTTGTGTATACTCTTGGACTGCATGTTGGACCAAACTTCTTTGGTTCGCTGAAGCACGAGGGTGTGGCTTTTAATATGTGGAGCCTTGCTTTGGTGGTTGTGGGCACGGTGTTGGCAATGGTGCTAATTCCGCTCACTGGCATCAGTCTGCCCGATATGGTGGGATTGCTTTGCGGTGCCACCACCAATACTCCAGCCCTTGGTGCAGCCACAGAGTCGCTGACTTCGTTGGGCTTGTCGAGTGGCAGCGTGGCGTTGGCCACTGCTGTGACTTATCCGCTTGGTGTGGTGGGCGTAATCTTTGTGATGATGCTGTTGCGCAAGTTTTGCGTTAAAAGCGATGATCTGAAACCAAAGTCGCAGATTGACGACGACCATACTTATATTGCTGAGTTCGACGTTGTGAATCCAGCTATCGAGGGCAGAACCATTGCCGACATTTCGCAGAATAGCCATTTGCATTTCATCATCTCGCGTATTTGGCGTGGCAAACAGGTTATTGTGCCTATGGCTCAAACCCGATTGCATGCCAACGACAAATTGCTCGTCGTAACCACTCGCGAAGACGAGCGAGCTTTGGAATTGCTCTTTGGCGAAGAAGAACAGAAAGACTGGAACAAGGAGCAGATAGACTGGAATGCCATCGACTCGCAGCTTGAGAGTAGGGTGGTAGTGCTTTCGCGCACAGCCTTGAACGGTAAGGTGCTTGGCAGATTGCAGTTGCGAAAGTTGTATGGAGTTAATGTGAGCCGAATATTACGTGGCGACATCAAGCTCCTTGCCACCGACGATTTGCGATTGCAATATGGCGACCGCATAACTGTGGTTGGCGAACACGAGGCTGTCGACAATGTGGAACGTTTCCTCGGCAATGCCGTTAAAACTCTCGAAGAACCTAACATCGGCAGCATATTCCTCGGCATCATCCTTGGTTTGGCAGTAGGCACTATTCCTATTTCCATTCCAGGCATGCAAATGCCAATACATCTTGGTGTGGCAGGAGGAGCCATATTGATTGGAATATTGGTTGGAGCCCTTGGTCCACGTTTGCGATTGATTTCCTACACCACGCGTTCTGCCTCGTTGATGCTTCGCAAACTTGGCTTGTCGCTCTATTTGGCTTGTTTGGGCATTGTGGCAGGTAGCGACTTCTTCTCTACCGTATTTCGTCCAGAGGGCTTGCTGTGGTTGGGCATTGGTTTGTTGCTCACTATGTTGCCGTGTATAATAATAGGAATATTAGCACTAAAGACCAAAAAGTTTGATTTTGCCACCATCTGTGGCATTCTGTGTGGAGCCATGGCAAACCCAATGGCTCTTGGCTATGCTAACGACACTTTGGATGGCGACAGCGCCAGCGTGAGCTACGCTTCTGTCTATCCGTTAGGCATGTTTCTCCGAGTGCTCATAGCGCAAGTACTCATAATGTTTGCTATGAGCTAAATAGTCGCACTTAATAAAAGACAGAAAAATAAAAAAAGGTAGCTACAAAGCTACCTTTTTCCCATCTATTATATATAGTCCCTTTGTTGGTTTGCCATTTATGCGACGGCCCTGAAGGTCGTAGATGGTGTTAGTGTTGAGGGCGGGAGAGGCAGGCGAGTCAGGAGTTATTTCCTCGATGCCTGTTGCCCAAGTGTTGAAATCGAATACTCGGTTTTCCATTCTGTTGAGGGCTAAAACCTCGGTGGATGATAGCGGACGATTGTAGACTATCACGTCATCAAACGCAGCTTCTGCTGAGCCCCAGAAAGAATCTTTACCCAAACATATTTCAGAAGCCGAAGATAGAAGGTCTATCATAAGGCTATAGTCGAAACCTGTGGCGGTGCTTATAGTCTTTCCATTCAGCGAACCATTCCACTTTGTAAAGTCCATCTTCTTGCCATCAAGATAAAGGGCTACTGCCGATTTACGCTTGAAAACCAAAGTCACGAGATGCCATTTGCCTACAGTTATGTTGTTTGGAATATTATCTACCGATGGATGATTGATATCGAGCCAACAGCTCTCAGCGTCAGCTTTGCCATTGTTGTATCCTACGTATGAGCGTCCTGTCATATACATTCTTGCTGTGCCGTCAGTAATACCCAACAATGCATCCCAATCATTCTCTGTAGCACGATTAACCCAAAAAGATATTGTAGCACCCTCGCCTAAAGACTGTCCCAACAAGGGATTGGGCATTGAAACATAGCTCTCTTTGCCGTTGGCGCCAAACTGTAACTTTACAACTTTACCATTGCGCAGAGGTTCATCATCAAGTAGAGTAGGTTTCTTGTTGCCGCCATTAGCACCCAACGTAGCCTTTTGGCTATTGTCCTTAGCATTTGTAAGCGCATCATCATCGAAACCATAAAAAGCCATCATTCCTGATTGCCAATCAGCAGTAGGCATAGAATGTTCGTTTGACAATACTTTTACGGTATAGTCTTTAGTCCAATAATAACCAGGAGTTTCAAGTCGCACCGAGAGGTCTACGTTGGTGTCTTCTACAAGACCTGTAGGATTGTATTTGCCATAAGCAGAAAGGATATCCGGATTGCTACTTGTCCATGTAGTCTTCACCTCGCCAGCCTTCACGTCGATGCCATAGAGGTCGATATCGCGCAGCACATTCTGCTTATTGGTAACAGGCTCTTTCTGATTGTTCAACTGCCAAGCCAAGTCGTATTTAGGAGTCCATTTGTATGCCCACATGTTTACTCCAGTAGTAGGAGCGCAAGCTGTGATCGAAACAGTATGAATGGTTTTGCCATCCATCACCTCTTCGAATATCACACCATTATATTTCATTCCGGCAATGGTTAGCGAGATGTAGCCAGTACCCTCTGTGATGTTCCATTTGCCAGTCTTAGCTCCCGATATGGTGCCGTCGGCATTTAGCTTAATGTCGATAGGAGTCACCTCTTCGTAGTTCTTATAGTCCATGCCATATTTGTGAATCAGCAACTTGTAAGAACCCACTATCTCGTCAATGGTAAAAGGCTGCTTTGCTGCAATGTCGGCATCAGTAATCTGTTCACCATTATATTCGAAAGGAGCTGCCACAAGCCATCCGTCGCTATTCACAAACACCTGGTGGGTGCGCACGCTGTGCCAAACGGTGTTGTTGTTGAATTTGGTGTGATAAATAAGGTAAGTGCGACCGTCGTTGGCAGCAATGATGCTGTTGTGTCCCTGCGCACATTCGCCCACAGTCATGAATCCCCATTTATTGTAAGCTCCCATCAGCTTCTCGCCACGAGTGTCGCCATTGTAGCCATAGTTCATCACGTATGAATTAAATATAGCACTCTTACCCTTAGTATCTTTATATGGACCATCAGGTTTTTCAGAGCGGAACACTCTCATCTCGTATCCACCATCAGGCGAATAGAAACCATTGCTCACAAAGAGATAATAATATTTGCCAATATGCTCTATATATGAGCCTTCGCCCGAAACATAATATCCGCCCGAAATCTTCTTGCCGAAATATGGATCGCTCGTCACACCGTTTGTAGAGCCGCCAACAGATGGATAGGTAACATCATAATTGCGCAAACCTGTTTCTGTATCGAGCTGCAACATCCAGATACCTCCCGACCATGAGCCGTAAGCCATCCATAGTTTGCCCTCTTCGTCGTAGAACACACAAGGATCGATGGTATGTGGCCATCTTTCGCCCCACTTGTTGCCTACATTATATCTTGCAGGCAATGACGACTGAGTGCCGAGTACAAGTTCCAGGTCGGTGCCCTTGTATGAATGCTCCGAAGCGTCGAAACCGCAGACCACTACCGGACCCTCATATTGATAAGGACCCGTGATATTGTCGGAAGTGAGCAATATGATACTTGAATGCCATGCGTCGCCATTGATGCTAAGATAGTAGCACCATTTCTTCATCACCGGATTCCACACCACATCCGGTGCCCACATATTGCCATTGATGTCGTATTTCTCGTCGGTGCGTGCCGACCATTCCATAGCGTTAAACTGTGGCAGCGCAACCTCCACTCCGCCTTTCTTTATGGTCTTCACCCTCTGTGTGGTGAAAGCCTCGGCATTAGTAGCATTGAGGTTAGTGCCATTCTGCCAAGTGAAGGTTGCCGGAGTCCAGTTCTGCATGTTTGTAGTATACGCACATGCACGATGCGAGCCGAAGATATAGTATTTCTGGCTGTTACTGTCGTAAACCACCGATGGATCGTGAACACTCACCGAAGTCTTCACCTTGTCCTTATACAAGTTCTTTGCCTCTGTATAAGTAAGTTCCGTTTGTGCCATAGCAGTTGTCAAAGTCAGCATCGACAACAACGTGAAAAATAGTTTTTTCATTATTTTTATGTCAGTTTGATTTGCATATAAAAAATTAGGCTTGATTTGTTGGGTACAAAAATACGAAAAAATAACTGAATAATGATATAAAAAGAAAAGAAAAAGATGATGGGGGTGTGTCAAAATTCACACCCTCTTTTAAAATATCACAAAGCCCGAACTT
>ERZ1026852.969-NODE-969-length-16349-cov-23.436541_pt1 | contig 16349 bp, 20 predicted proteins | sample MGYA00380156_ERZ1026852 | MGnify/ENA primary metagenome ERZ1026852 (study PRJEB33269, sample SAMEA4719792) | human gut metagenome | biome: human-associated habitat; feature: organic feature; material: feces | place: Cameroon | collected 2013-10 ...
GGATGCAGAAAGCCCGGGAGTTGCTGAACCTGCAGCGTCTGTCGGTGAAGCAAACGGCAGGTCTGTGCGGGTACCGGAGTGTGTCTTATTTCATTGCTGTGTTCAGACGTTATTATGGCTGCACACCATCTGAATATGATACTACGGAGACACAATAAATAAACAGAAGGAGAAGCAGGAAAACAGGGAATGTTTCTGTCAGGGATGAAAATAATCATCGAAGTTTTGAGTATTTCCTGGTTAACTCTTTTATAGTGCGGTATAACATTCCTGTATGGGGCAGAGAGCAAGGAGGGAGGTTATTTTCCGGGCTTGCAACATTCAGTGTTTCTTTTAATTCAAAAATAAACGCTCCCATCTCATCTGCGCTACCAGCCAGACGGTTAAAAATCATCAAAAAATGATTAATCAGATGATCATCAGAGATGTCCGGATATCTTATCCGATGGTCAATTTCACTCCACCCCTCTTCAAAAATCGTTCTTACCTGAATTTCAGTAAAAATCTCATCTTTTATCGGTCTTGTTTTTATAACGTAATGAGCAGAGCGGTACCCTGCATCATGAAGTTTTATCCTGCATCCTTTATTACTGTAGAGGTCTGATTCAGACTCATCACCCGTCCTCAGATAAATAATGGGTTGCTCCACCTGCCTCCACATGGTGTTGATAAAATGATGAATGGACTGCCAGTCCTTTTTGAAAAGATGCAAGACCCGGATTCCTATCAGGTCTGTCACTATTTTCTGATAATTGTCGACGGAAATTTTGTTGTATTTTTCAGAGCCGCTGTTCCTTTTTCTTATAATTTTTGCCATAAGATGTTCAGGTTGTTTTATGCGCCATCTGACGGAATGAACTTCATTAACCTGCTGCAGCATGGATGACAGGAGTATTGCCGTTTCTTTCAAATAGGGGATACGTTCTGTATGTGATATCCCAATCTGTAATAACACATCCCAGGACATGCCTGCACGTCTAAAATCAGATAATGTGATGTTATTACGGATAAGGAAGTCGTCTCTTTTCAGGTGCTGTAAAAGTTTTGTTTCCGTTCTCATAGCAGAAAGATACAATCTGAAATTATATAGTAAATAATTATTTTATTTCTTTGTGGTATTATCGGCAATGGAAATATTCCTAATATAAGAGCTGTTGCTGAGAGGATGTGTGGCGTAACGCTATTACGAACAGTAATAAAATCCCCTGTGTAGAGACAGGGGGGGGGGATTATTTATCAATAATAGTTTCAGTATCAGTAATTATGCCATCTTCAGCACCTTTCGGAGCAAGGTTTGCCTCATAGCACTTTCCGTCATCTAACATTTCTCTGGCTTTATCCACCTTTGCGATTGTTTGTTTTAGCGGCATTAGCAACTGTGTTTCGGCAACATCGATGCCGGCAAGATGCAGGGTTTCAATAGCGCCCTGTTTACCTTCTTCCATTCTCCTGTTAGCTCGCCTTGTCAACTGATATATCCAGTATTGCCGGATGAGTATATTAAACCCATTGTTATCACAATCCAGGTTCCTGCACATGTATTCATTATCATGAATGCATGTATATTGACTATTGTAACTCTCGAAAATGTTAGTTTGCTTTGTTTATTTCTTTTTTGTGTATTATTTATTTTTGATCTATGGAGTGTTTTTGTATAAAAACAAAATAAGTTAAACAATCCATTTTTTTATCAAACAACGATCTTTTATCTTGCTATGTTTATGTTTTTTGGTTTTTTTATCTGATATGTAAATTTTTATTGGGTTGTTGTACTGCGTTATCTGATTGCTTTGGCATAAAAGATCGTTTTATTGATATTTTTTGGAATAAAAAGCTGTGATAGATTTAATTTCGTCGAAGGGGGATGGGCTCTGTAAACATTATTTTTTGATTCTTGGGAAGAGTATTCATGTTCTGTGAGGTATGTGGATGTTAATACCTGGAAAGGTGCCGGAAGATTTTTTCTGGGCATTAATAGAATTATCTCCACTTCGAAGTGAAAAGGTTGTTCGTGCGCTAAGGGATTTTCTGGTCTTGGGGTATACCAGAAAAGAAGCATGTGAAAAATATGGTGTGTCTTATGGTTATTTTTCAGTGGCACTGAAGCGAATCCGACATGTTAATAACATTATTTATCAGTTGATGCATAGTTACATATCATAATCGTCCTGCAAGGACAGAGAAAGAAATAAGAGCGATACGTGTTGATATTAGCGCACTTTCTGAGTGCGCTAATGCCAGCGCAGTAATTATGCTGGTTTTCTATTGTCAATAAAAAGGAACATTTAAATGAAAATGATTAAGACTGTAATGGCGGGTGCAGTTGCCATGGCTCTGGTATCTTTTGGTGCGAACGCAGCAACAAATCAGGGAAGTGGTACCGTAAATTTCAAAGGTGAAATCATTGATGCACCGTGTGGTATTGCGCCTGAATCAGCTGACCAGACTATCGATTTTGGTCAGATTTCAAAGGCGCACCTGAATGCTAAAGGTACGTCTGTCAAAAAAGACGTTGATATTAAACTGGTTAACTGTGAACTGGGTGGGGCACAGAAGACTGTACAGGTCACTTTTAATGGACAAACCATTGATGCAGGTAAGAAGATGTTGGGAGCATCTAATACTGGTGCAGGGATTGTAATGGTTGGTCAGGACGGCAAGGATGTTGTATTTGGAACCGCCACTGCAGCTGTACCGGTAATGGATGGCAATAATACACTGCATTATCAGGCATGGGTCACTGCGGCTGATGCGAATGCCCCGGCTGTCACAGAGGGCGCTTTCACTGCTGTTACTGATTTCACCCTTGCATATCAGTAATCGTTTCGCCCGGATATGATAAGACAGAGGCCTCAGGCCTCTGTCCTTCATAGCTAAAGCGGCATGAGGAATAATGGATGCTCTGGCGCATAATTCTTTCGATAATACTTTTATGGAGCGGGGTACTTCACTCTGCTTTGCTGCCTTCTTTTCCCCCTCCGGGGATGAGCCTTCCGGAATACTGGGGAGAGGAGCATGTATGGTGGCATGGTCGTGCCAGTTTTAAAGGTGAGGTTATTGCTCCGGCATGTACGCTGGCAATGGAAGATACATATCAGGCAATCGACATGGGGATAACGCCAGTTCGCGATTTGCAGGACAGTTTTTCCGGTCCTGAAAAGAAATTCCGTCTGCGGTTGCGTAACTGTGAGCTGGCGGGAACAGGTAAACGGGTTTATACGGCGAGCCGTGTCCGGGTGACCTTTGATGGTCTGCAGGGGGAAACGCCTGACAGGTTCTCGCTGACCGGTCAGGCAGAAGGTATCAATCTGCAGATACTGGATAACCAGGGCTATCCGGCCCGTGTCGGTAAAGTGATGCCGCCATTATTGCTGAACGGAAATGAAGAGGGGCTGGATTATACCCTGCGGGTTGTCCGTAATGGTCAGCCGTTAAAGGCGGGGGATTATTATGCCGCATTACGTTTTAAGGTGGATTACGAATAACAGGGTGAACAGAAATAACAACCGGTAACAGACGGAAGCTTCCCGGTATTTAATTAAATATTCCGACAGAGGAATGGAAATTAAATCCTGCATGCAGGAGGGGGGCGCTTTGTCTTTATTTCCGGGAGTAGTCTGTATTAAAGGTGATGGCTGATAATGAAAAATAATACCTCTTTTGCTGTTAACGGCATTACATATGCGCTGCTGCTTTCCCTTGCAGGTGCACCGGCTTATGCCGTCGACTTTAATACAGATGTTCTGGATGCAGCAGACAGACAGAATATTGATTTTTCCCGGTTCTCCCAGGCGGGATATATCATGCCCGGGCAGTACCAGATGGAAATTATGGTGAATGACCAGGGGATTTCACCGTCGGCATTTCCGGTGACGTTTCTGGAGCCGCCGGTTTCCGGTCAGGACGGAAAGAAGCCATTACCGCAGGCCTGTCTGACGCCGGAGATGGTCAGCAGGATGGGACTGACCGTGGCTTCTCAGGAGAAGGTCACATACTGGAATAACGGGCAGTGTGCGGACCTCAGTCAGTTGCCGGGAGTGGAAATACGCCCGAATCCGGCAGAAGGGATGCTGTACATCAATATGCCGCAGGCCTGGCTGGAGTATTCCGACGCCTCCTGGCTGCCGCCGTCCCGCTGGGATAACGGTATTCCGGGGCTGTTGTTTGATTACAATATAAACGGGACTGTCAGTAAACCCCACAAGGGGAAACAAACGCAGTCTGTTGGATATAACGGTGCTGCAGGTGTTAATTTGGGTGCCTGGCGTTTCCGTGCAGATTACCAGGGAAACCTGAATCACACCACCGGCAGCGGGCAGGGAACGGACAGTCAGTTCACCTGGAGCCGTTTCTACGTGTACCGCGCCATCCCGCGCTGGCACGCAAATCTCACCCTGGGTGAGAACTACATCAATTCTGAGATTTTCAGCTCCTGGCGTTATACCGGTGCCAGTCTGGAAAGTGATGACCGCATGCTGCCGCCAAAACTGCGCGGTTATGCACCGCAGGTCTCAGGGGTTGCGGATACGAATGCGCGCGTAGTGATTTCGCAGCAGGGGCGCATCCTTTATGACTCCACCGTGCCGGCTGGTCCGTTCACCATTCAGGACCTGGACAGTTCCGTGCGCGGTCGTCTGGATGTGGAAGTGATTGAGCAAAATGGCCAGAAAAAAACGTTCCAGGTTAATACTGCTTATGTTCCGTATCTGACCCGTCCCGGACAGATACGCTATAAGCTGATCTCCGGGCGCTCCCGTAGCTATGAACATGCCACAGAGGGGCCGCTATTTATTGCCGGAGAAGCATCATGGGGGATCAGTAATAAATGGTCGCTTTATGGTGGTGGCATTGTTGCCGGAGATTATAACGCACTGGCTGTTGGTATTGGTCGTGATCTCAGTCAGTTCGGGACATTGTCGGCGGATGTAACGCAGTCAGTGGCTCGTATTCCCCGGGAAGAGACAAAACAGGGAAAATCCTGGAGTCTGCGCTATTCCAAACGATTTGATGATGTGGATGCGGATATTCAGTTCGCAGGATACCGCTTTTCTGAACGTAACTATATGACAATGCAGCAATACCTGGATGCACGCTACCGTCATGATTTTACGGGACGTGAAAAGGAGCAGTATGACATTTCACTGAACAAAAGCCTTGAGGACGGCAAAACATCTGTCAGCCTTCAGTACAGTCATCAGACCTACTGGGATCAGCGAACGTCAAATTATTACACATTATCGCTGAACCGTTATTTCGATGCGTTTGGTTTAAAGAACATTTCTGCAGGGGTAAGTGCCTCCCGTTCCCGGTATTACCAGAAAGGAAGCAATAGTGGGGGAACATATAACGATTCTGTCTACTTACGCCTTTCTGTGCCGTGGGGAACAGGCACGGCCAGTTACAGCGGCAGTATGAGCAATGACCGTTACACCAATATGGTGGGATACAGCGATACAGTAAATGGTGGACTGGACAGCTACAGCCTGAATGCGGGGGTTAATACTGGTAACGGTCAGCCATCGCAGAGTCAGATAAGTGCTTATTACAACCACAGCAGTCCGCTGGCAAACCTTTCAGCTAATTTCTCTGCAGCGGAGAATGGTTACACGTCATTCGGTATGAGCGCATCCGGTGGTGCAACGATTACCGCGAAAGGTGCGGCCCTGCATGCAGGGGGCATGAACGGAGGAACCCGGCTGTTGGTGGACACCGATGGTGTCGGAGGCGTGCCTGTCGACGGCGGCCGGGTCTCCACCAACCGGTGGGGAATTGGTGTGGTGACGGATGTGAGCAGCTATTACCGCAACACCACCTCAGTGGACCTGAACAAGTTGCCGGACGACATGGAAGCCACCCGCTCGGTGGTGGAATCGGTCCTGACGGAAGGGGCCATTGGTTACAGGGAGTTTGAAGTCCTGAAAGGAAATCGTCTGTTTGCCGTGCTGCGTCTGGCAGACAACAGCCATCCGCCGTTTGGTGCCAGCGTGACAAACGCGAAAGGTCGTGAACTGGGAATGGTGGCAGACAGTGGTCTGGCCTGGCTGAGCGGGGTGAATCCGGGTGAAACCCTGAATGTCGGCTGGGACGGCCGGACACAGTGTGTGGTGGATATCCCGGCAAAACTGGACCCGGCGCAGCAACTGCTGCTGCCCTGCCGTAAGGCGAACTGACGGAACGAGGGGCTGACTGCCGGTCATCTTCACTGGCCGGCAGTCAGTAACCCCGTACAGGCATGAATCGATAAGCGGACGGTGTTGCACCACAGGCGACACCGGAACCAGAACTGAGAGAAGAAAAGATGCTGAAAATGAAACCGGCGCTGAAAAAAACGCTGATGGCGGTAGCGTGCCTGAGCGCAGTACCGGCAGCTCAGGCTGCCATCTCCCTGGACCGTACGCGTGCGATTTTTAACGGGGGAGAGAAATCGATGACGCTGAATGTGGCCAATGATAACAAACAGCTTCCGTACCTGGCCCAGGCCTGGATAGAGAATGAGAAGCAGGAAAAAATCACCACCGGACCGATTGTGGTCACGCCGCCGGTGCAGCGTCTTGAGCCGGGAGCCAAAAGTATGGTCCGTCTGGCCAGCACCCCGGATATCAGCAAACTGCCACAGGACCGGGAATCCCTGTTCTACTTCAACCTTCGTGAAATTCCTCCGAAGAGTGATAAGGCGAATGTGCTGCAGATAGCTCTGCAGACCAAAATCAAGCTGTTTTACCGCCCGAAAGCCATTGAGGCGAAACCCAATGCAGTCTGGCAGGACCAGCTGGTGCTGAACAAAACCGGCGGAGGCTACCGGATTGAAAACCCGACGCCGTATTACGTGACGGTGATAGGCCTTGGCGGCAGTGAAAAACAGGCGAAGGAAGGCGAGTTTGAGGCCGTGATGCTGGCACCGAAGTCCACGCAGACGGTGAAATCCGGAACATACAGCACGCCGTACCTGAGCTACATCAACGACTACGGCGGACGTCCGGTTCTGCAGTTCAGCTGCAGCGGAGACCGTTGTACGGCAGTGAAGAAATAAACGCGCAGTGACAGAATTAACCGGAGGTGCCGGAGATGAACAGGACAACAACAGGGCTCTGTCTGGCTGCGCTGCTGGTGAGCTGCAGCATGAACAGTGTGCTGCGGGCAGACGAGCTGGTCATGCGGGATAACTTCTTTGTCGCAGATGAGACCCGTCATCAGTGGGTGAATGAGCACAATGGCCGTACCGGGATGCTGACAGTCAGTGGTGCGCTGCTGTCATCCCCGTGCACGCTGGAGACGAATGAGGTGGAGCTGCCGCTGCAAAAAAGCACGGAAGGCATCATGACGCGTTATGTGCTGAAGCTGAATCTGCTGGGATGTGGTGACGGTGGTGCGGTGACCTCTGCCACTTCAGTGGCGGGACGTAACAGCATGATGGTGATGCAGAGTGCCCTGCTGACGGGAGTGGAGGACGGCGTGCTGCAGCCGGAACAGCGGATGGTCAGCACGGGGCGTGCTGTTGTGTACGGTGGTGCGAACCAGTTCACTTACTGGCTGAGTGAGGCACAGCAGCAGGCACTGGCGGGTCAGCAGGCGACAGACCGTGCGCAGGGGAAACCGTACATGAACCCGCGGGACAACACGGCCCTGTTGCGTCTGCGGCTGGATTATGAATAAGAGAAGGGAGGTGGGGGGATGCAAGATAACCGAATATCCGGAGTGTTAATTTTTGCCCTGTTGACAGCGGTGGTACATCCTGTTTCCGGGCTTGCTTCTGAGCTGGGATTTAAGGGGAATCTGCTGGACAGGCCATGCCAGGTGGCGGCAGAGAGTTTGCAGCAGGAGGTGGTATTTAAAACGCGACCGGCAAAAGACTTCTGGTATTCACCGGGATATTCGCCTGCAGAATCTTTTTCTGTAAAGCTGGTTAACTGCCATCCATCCACTATGGGAAAAGTCGTCCATCTGACATTCGGTGGTGTATCTGAGCCGGCATTACCGGGTTATCTGCAGGTGGGGGGAGTGAATCGTGGGCGACTGGGGATTGGTATTCTGGATACGGATGGAGAAACTCTTTTGCCACTTGGCGGTAGCCATAATAAAGGAAACGGGACTGAGGTGACCCGGGAGAGTGTAACGCTGACGTATCGTGCCCGGGTTCAGGCAACGCCAGATGCTATCAGAAACAGAAGTGTGGAGCCGGGTGATTATGATGCTCAGGCAACGTTTGAACTTTATTACCAGTGAACACAATAAAAAGCGAATGATAAAGGAGCTGAGATGAAAGTCCGTAAATTAATGATTATGGCAGTCCTCTGGGGGGTGTTTATCACAGAAGGACAGGCGGTGGATAACCTGAAATTCAAAGGCAAACTTATTGTCCCTGACTGCACGGTGAATAATGGTAATCCTGTTGAGACAAATTTCGGGGATATTGAAATACAGACACTGGCTGCGGCTAATACGGGATATCACTGGGAAAATATCCGGGTACCTGTTAATTGTCCCTATTCTCTGGGAGCACCAAAAATCCGGCTGACAGGCAGTCAGGCTGCCGGGGCTCGTAACAGTATCAAAACCTCCAGGTATGACGCTGAAAAACTGGTGATTTATCTTCATCAGGGGACGAAAGATAACCTGGGGAAAGCAATTAATCTGGGGAGTTACCAGAAGATTGCCGGTAATGCTATCAGTAATACCGGGGGAACGCAGTATGAAATCAGGCTGGCTGCGGGGGTGGGGCGTGAAGGTGGTATGGAGTTGCTGACTGCCGGACCGTTTGAGGCTTCAGCAAGTATGGAAGTACGTTACGAATAAGCGGATGCAGGGGGAGCATTCCGTGAGACTCAGGAAAAATATTCTGTTTTTGACGGGGATTTGTTATCTGTTTTTTTATTTTTGCGGATACGCAGAAGCTGCAGAGGATGATGGTGTTCCGGGGATTTTGCGTTATGCCCGTACTCTGGATAAACCTGAGGCGAAGGAAGGCAGTAAAAAAAACGGGAGGGACGGAATAACTGAACCCGGGAGAGTGTCGGTTAACGGTGCTGACCTGAAAAAGCGCCTTGCCCGTAGTGAGGAAGATATCAGGCAACTGAGACGTGAAAACAGGCATCTTCGTGAGAAGATGGCCGCGTCAGAAAGAAAGGGGGATAAACCGGATGGGGAGATGTCCCCGGGACAACAACGACAGAGCCTGCAAAAAATGCACGAACAATGTGCTGAAGAGACAACACGGTTAAAACAACAACTTTCAGAGAAAGAAGGATTACTGACGACTTCAGACGGTAAGAAACTGGCTGAAATGCAGTCCAGAATGATAGTGGTTGAAAAGGATAATCAGAGACTGAAATCATCACTTGATGACATAACCCGGCAAATGAAACTGATGCCAGTTGTTGTTCCGGAACAACTGAATACCCCACAGAATCAGCAGACTTATGCAGCCGGCGTTATGATGGGGCGGGATATATTGTCTCTCCAGGCAGTAAATGCTTTTTCGGGTCAGAAAACGGATAACCGGATTTTACTGGCAGGAGTGAGAGATGCACTGAATCATAAGGAATTACTGAATGAAATGGTGCTGCAGAAGGCATTGCGTCAGGCCGAAGAAGATATTCGCAGGGCGCGTCTCGATACAGCCAGAAAGTGGAAAAAGGATGGGGAGAGATGGCTGGCCGACTTCAGGAAGCAGAAAGGAGTACAAAAAGATAAAAGCGGTTTCTGGTACAGGATTGACTACGCCGGTGATGGGGAACTGATAAACGGGGATGATACGGTAGTCGATATTGTTGTAGTGGAAAAACTGACAAATGGCACCGTTGTTGAGGACATGGATGCCCGGGGGGCAGTGATATCCCAGCCTCTGAATGAATATCCTCCGTTGTTTCGCGCAGCCTTACACTTACTGAGAAATCATGGAACGGTTACGGTAGTAGCCCCGTCAGAACTGGCTTATGGTGATGAGGGATATCCTTCAGGGATCCCTCCCGGAGCTACGATGATATACACCATCAGGGTGGAAAGTGTGAAAGATATGCACGTTGGTGATAGTGGGGCAGTCAGAGCGATTTCATCCGAAAAGACGAAAGGAACCCTGAAATGACAGTATTAATGCGAAAAAGTCTGATGTGTTTGTTTACCGGAGGTGTGTTGTTGTTTTCCGGAGTGGTATTTGCTGTAGATGTACAGATTAAAATCACGGGTACGGTTCAAATCCCTCCCTGTCGTGTTAATGAGGGAAGGGTTATTGAGGTTGATTTTGGGGATATAGCTGTTACGGATGTGGCAAATGAGCGTAACCGACGGGTAAAACAAATACCTGTTACGTGTGATAATAATCAGGGGGATGCCTGGATTAAGGTTACAGGAAGCAAACTTGGGAGCAATGATAATATATTAGCGACCAATATTCAGAATTTTGGTATAGCCCTTTATCAGGGAGAGGGAACGTCAACTAAACTGATATTGGGTGATGGACGGAGTAATGGGCAGAATACAATAGGTTACCGCCTGACGAATGGATTTACCGGTAGCCATTTTACATTTACTGCAGTGCCATTTAAAAACGGTAGTAATGATTTGGCGACGGGAGGTTTTAGCGCTTCAGCAAATATGAGTATATCTTATTTTTGATGTGAGTCTTTTAGTGCTTTCCGGTAGTTATTGTCTGTGATATTAAATTTTTAGCCCATGTGGCGGTGTGAGATATGATACGACGTTCAGTGTTGGTGTGTTTGATTTTTTTGTTTTCACTGTTACTTGGAGGGTGTGATAAAAAACAGGGGGTGAAAACTTTAGCGCAGAAAACGGAAGTGGTTCCAGTAAGTATTTCCGGAGACAGAATGAATGATGTGGAAAAAATGGAAAGGTGTCGCCGGGAGCTGGACGCACTGAAAAAAATAGATTTATCTGTTTATAACAGACGCAAGCAGGAGTTTGATAAATTACTTTCTGGTGCAGTAATTTACAATGGCGTAAGAGGCGATGTCGGGAATTACACACAAAGGGCAGTGGATGCATTTTATTTGTTCCGGACGGATAAATTATGCTCGGATATATCAAAAGATGTTCTTGATAGTTTAAGTAGAGTGCGTTAGGTATGGGTGTGGGGACTTGATGATGATTAACAGAATTTGTATTGCTGTATTTTTTAGTTTCTTATGTGAGGTAAGTTATGCGAAATTGAATACTTTTCTTGAAAACTCAAATTTGACGACGTCTTTTTCTGCGGTAGCAGATATACCTCCATTTATGAAACAAGGAGATACTCTCAGCATTCGAACTCTTACACCGCCCGGCTCAGGAATTCTTTATACAGGAACATTAAACTGGACTGTGGGGGATACTGTTTGTTCTTCTCCGTCAATAAAACCGTATAAGTACGAAGTTTACCATTGGCCTGCTTATATAGAAATGGAGAATATGAGGCTGGATCTTATAGACTCGGAGTCAATGGGGATAGAGATCGGTACAGCTCCGCGTATATGTGCAGATTATCAACCCGGAGGTAGCGCAACCGGGACCCAGAGTAATCGAGTCTTTGTTGGTAGTGGGATGAAGAGAGTATACCGGGTATCTCAGATTTATCAGGCAGGAAGCGCAAGTAAGATAGTTAATATACCTGTAATGTCAGGCCGTTCTGAATATGGTGAGTCAGAGATAATCTCCAAGCTAAGGAGCTATCTTCCTATTTTTAGACCGGTTTCAGTGAATCTGACAACCACCGTAAAAAACTGGTGTTCTGCGTCCGTTGGACCCGGCAAGAATATCACTCTTTCCCATGGAACGCTTATGCCTGCTGAAGTTCCGGGGAACATATCTACATCAATAATGCAATTGTCATGTCAAGGGGAGGGGGCTGATTTTAAACTAAAATGGTTTGGGGGGGGAGATGCAGGTAATAGCAAGGAAATTGAGTTGGGAAAAGGCATTTCCAGTACGTTAAAAATTAGCGGGTTATCTGGTGATGGAAAAGTATATGTTCCTGCAAATAGCACAGTTTCTTTAACTGTTAGCTCAACCCTGAAGCTTTCTGGGGAACTTGAAGCTGGTAACTTTTCGGCATCCCAAATTTTAATCATTGATGTATCATAATGTTGTGCGTGCTTATTATTCCTGATGAGGGGGGGTATAGCTATTATTCTGATTGAAGACGTGCTAATAAGGATGAGTATTTGGTTAGCAAGTGTGGTTCCTTACGAAGTGCCTGGTTTGGAGTTAATGTTGATAGAGCAGTCTGCCAGGAGAGCGATGATTAACGCTGGTGCCTGGTTTGCTCCTGGAGATACATTAATATAATGACTGAATAATCAATATAAAGTTAAGATTAAGATAGAGATACGCATGACTGCTATAGAAATTGTTCTCTCGAAAATTGTGTTCGCTGTTTTTTTGTTATCCGGGAGGAAATGTTAAAAATATTAGGGAGGTAAAAAGTGACGGATGTATATAAGGAAATTGTGGAGTATATGGCGTATCAGAAGAGTTCGGGGACAAAGGAAATTTTCAGAACACGTGAGGTCGCTGATGCTGTTGGATTGACGATATATCAGACTCGTCTGCATCTGGAGGCTCTTCGGTTACTTGATGTTGTGGAAAAAATTAATTCAGGAAAAGGTGTGCCAGGAATATGGAGATTGCGGTGAAAGGCATACCGGTACCAGGGGAAAGGTTTACAGATGAAAATTACAGATATGGCAAAGGATGGTCTTGAAATTACTTTATTATATTTGTCTTGTTTTTATGGCATTTACATCGTTATTCCTTTGCGTTATGGCACTTTTTGTTACAGATTAGTTATAACCAGAGAATATTTGTTATGGGTGTGATGTACAGGATAAGAGCCAGTATGCTCTGCGTCCAGTAATATTAAAACTCACCTGGCTTACAGGTGAAGAGTATTTCTGTGAAGATAAGTATAGTCTGGAGCATGAATATGCGAAAGAGTTTATTTTTTTCTCTTTTTTTGTGTCTGGCGCTGCCCGGCACAGTATATGCAGAGGAAAACGCAGCCTATTCGGTACTGGATAAGCCGGTGGCGAGTGCTGTTCAGGATAATGAAACGGTGGTTGAGTTTTTTTCTTTTTATTGCCCACCCTGTTATGCCTTTTCTCAGGATTACGGCATTGATAAAGCCATCCGCGAAAGCCTTCCTCCGGGGAAAAAACTGGTCAAGTATCATGCCGGTTTTCTGGGAGAGCTGGGAGAGGAGCTGACCCGGGCATGGTCAGTGGCAATGGTGCTGGGTGTGGAAGATAAGGTGGAGCCGCTGTTATTTGATGCCGTGCAGAAAACGCGGAGACTGAAATCAGCAGAGGATATTCCGGGGATTTTTATCCGTGCGGGTGTTTATCCGGGAGAATATATGCAGGCGCTTGCCAGTAAGGAAGTGGCTGAGATGACAGAGAAGCAGAAACGTCTGTTCAGGGAGTATGGTGTGACCAGCACCCCGTCCGTGTATGTCAACGGCAGATACCGTATTGAGAACAGTGCATTTCAGGCAGACAGTGTGGAGGCTTTCCGTAAAAGCTACGTTGCTGCGGTGAACGCACTGACTGACCGGACAGATAAATAAGTTGCTGTAATCATGGAGGCCGTATGGGTTGCCGGGTGCAGTGGTTATGAAACAACAGGCGTAATACATCTGTTAAAGGGCTGTGGTGTCAGTGTCAGGCTTTTCAGACCGGGGGAGCGGCTCCGGGCCGGAGATACACTGATACTTTGTTTCAGTAGTGCACCGTTGCTGGGATGGTGGCGGTATCTGAAGATAACACAATGGGTGGCTTATCGTTATGATATCCGGCTGATTGTCCTGTGTCCTGATGAGGTCTGCCGGACAGATGTTGTATGTGGCAGAAATATAGTGACAGTGAATGGAGAACGCAGTTGTATTCATTTGTCCCTGTCATTACAGCAGACCGTACAGCGTTGTCTGCCGGATGGCATGCCGGAGTCTCAGTGGGATTGTGTGAAATCCTTTCTGGAAAGAGCCTCTCAGACCCTGCGGATTTTTCCCGTCCGGGAATCTGAAGATTCAGCGATTCGGAGAGCATATCAGAAGCGTGATTTGATGGTTCAGCGTCTGGGGTTTGTTTCTTTGATGAGGTTGAAAGTTTTTATGGCTGGTCATCTTCCATGAAAATACGCAGACAGTACAAGCGCATGGAAAGAGGATTACTTGTACAAGACCTTCTGAGCTTTTTCTGCTGTAGCTTCCGTGAGGTGGGGAGGTGTCGGGCAGATGAGAGAAATATCAGATGGTGCAGATTTTCGTACTGTTGTTCCTGTTAATAGCGAATGTTTTTATTATCGGCCTTCTTACCGGAGGGATGATCATGTTCTGGGTTATATGTGATTTTATAATTCAATGAAATATAATGTATTTTAATCACTGTTTTGAACAAAAATCGGTATTGTTGACGACTTTTATTCTGGTCGCTGCGGCGGTTGTTACATTTCTGTTTCCGGAAGTCTGGTATCCTCAGGAAAACGCATGGCACCTTTCTGCAAAAAGAGCTATCCCGGGAATAAAGGGGGGACTGTCAGGACTGACCCGGAATCCGGACAGTGGGACATTATTTGCTGTCACGGATCATCCTTCTTCTGTGGTGGAACTGGATCGGGACGGTAATGTTCTCCGGGTTGTTCCGTCAGTGGAGGATCATGATTTTGAGGCTATCGAGTATCTTGGGCAGAATATTTATACCCTGTCCCGGGAGCGTGAGCGGACATTGAGCACGTACCGGATTGACGGAGATACGCTTCTGTTATCTCCGCCGTTATACACACTCACTCTGAATATCAACCATAACAGCGATAATGCCGGATTTGAGGGGCTTGCCCGGGGGCGGCAGCGTTGAATGGCGACTACATATGGGATATGATCCTCATACCTGTCAGTTCACTGATTTTGAGCTAACCGACAGCAGAGACGCTGAACGGTTGGATCGATTTGCGCAAACGGCAGACGAGATACGCATTGCTGACCGGGGATTCGGTTCGCGTCCCGAATGTATCCGCTCACTTGCTTTTGGAGAAGCTGATTATATCGTCCGGGTTCACTGGCGAGGATTGCGCTGGTTAACTGCAGAAGGAATGCGCTTTGACATGATGGATTTTCTGCGCGGGCTGGATTGCGGTAAGAACGGTGAAACCACTGTAATGATAGGCAATTCAGGTAATAAAAAAGCCAGAGCTCCCTTTCCTGCACGTCTCATTGCCGTATCACTTCCTCCCGAAAAAGCATTAATCAGTAAAACCCGACTGCTCAGCGAGAATCGTCGAAAAGGACGAGTGGTTCAGACGGAAACGCTGGAAGCAGCGGGCCATGTGCTATTGCTAACATCATTATCGGAAGATGAATATTCAGCAGAGCAAGTGGCTGATTGTTACCGTCTGCGATGGCAAATTGAACTGGCTTTTAAGCGGCTCAAAAGTTTGTTGCACTTGGATGCTTTGCGTGCAAAGGAACCTGAACTCGCGAAAGCGTGGATATTTGCTAATCTACTCGCCGCATTTTTAATTGACGACATAATCCAGCCATCGCTGGATTTTTCCCCCAGAAGTGCCGGATCCGAAAAGAAGAACTAACTCGTTGTGGAGAATAACAAAAATGGTCATCTGGAGCTTACAGGTGGCCATTCGTGGGACAGTATCCCTGACAGCCTACAAAACGCAATTGAAGAACACGAGGCGTCGCGTTCTTCAGATGGTTCAACCCTTAAGTTAGCGCTTATGGGAGTGACCTCCTGAAGCTGGGCCATATTTATGGGCAGCGTGCTTGTATGCTCTTTTCTGACAACAATGAGTATTCGTATGTTCGGAGAGTTGATAATGATAATAAATGAAAAATGAGCCTGTACATAGATTTGTGTAATTGCCTGATTTTGATATGTTCAATCCAGCATCAAATGAAGGTTAATTTATGGACGAAAAACAGTTGTCAACGCCACGATGTTTGACCGTTATGGGGATGCGGACGATTTCCTGGACTGCTTTATCATTCCAGCCCGCATTGTTGGCGGTACATTTTGGGGCTGACTGCACCCAGCGATAATTTTATACGCCGCTCGTTATACCATCTGATGTAAGTATCCACTTACTGCATGAACTTTTCTGGCGTGATGCCCGACCATTTACGCCCATAATACATTTCCGTTTTCAGTCTGCCGAAAAAGCCTTCGTATGCGGCATTATCAGGTGAACATCCTTTACGGGACATTGAGCGAATAAGACCTGCTGCATTCACTCTTTCCAGCCAGCCTGGCCAGCGATAATGCCCACCTCTGTCACTGTTTATCACCGGTCGTTCGCCAGCTGCGTATTACCGTGAAGGAGATCGGTGAGTAACATCGATGGAGATCGGTTCGTGT
>ERZ1026852.971-NODE-971-length-16346-cov-5.135105_pt1 | contig 16346 bp, 32 predicted proteins | sample MGYA00380156_ERZ1026852 | MGnify/ENA primary metagenome ERZ1026852 (study PRJEB33269, sample SAMEA4719792) | human gut metagenome | biome: human-associated habitat; feature: organic feature; material: feces | place: Cameroon | collected 2013-10 ...
GCATTAAGCTGCTGTACCTTGTCCTGCATGGTAGACATATCATGATATTTATTCATATATTTAAGAATCCCGCAAAATCAAGGCTTGTAGGCTATTTTGTTAGCAATACGTTAGTATTAAACCTGCTTGTATTTACAGCGGTATTCCCTACAATCACTAATGACTCCATCCTTCTGAATGAATTCATAGGTCTTTCCATACTCTATGGTAATACCTCTGATTACTTTGCCATATCTCCCACGCCTTGTCTCCTGTTTCCATTGACTGGCAAAGACAACACATTTGTACTCGCCATAGTCAGTGTCAAAGATAATCCTTGCCATGACCTTTTTATTCTTATCTTCAAACTCCTGAACTACGCTGGCTACTCCAACGAGTATCTTAGGAACTGTATGGAATGTAAGGCGAAGAACTTCCATTTCTCCCTTAGCTATATCATAGCCTTTACCACTGTCATTCAGCATGACTGTATCAGAGAGCTTCTTTTTCCACATGGTAACTCCACTGGCTTTTCCCTGCTCAGTATAGAACTCAATGCGTTCCTTGCACTTCTCCATGTAGGCCAGCTTCTTAGCATTATCTTCAAGGTTAGCCAGCATCCATCCCCTGTCTTTGCCAAGGAAATCCATAGCACCTGCTTTGATAAGGGCAGTACATATCGTTTTGTTGTTCGTAGTAATGAACTGCTCCCATGTGGTTGCCCCCAGCCTCAGTGCTTTACCAACGCCTTTAATGTAGTTCAAGCCAATGCGTATAGCCTTGCCCTCGACCTGCCATTTTAGATTACCAATGGAGTAGTCAGGCGGTAGCAACTGGATAGCCAGACGGTTAAGCTCTGGAATGTACTTCTGCACATCCTCTTGCTTAGACTTTGAGTTAATAAGGGCACACATATATGGTACTGGATAGTGTGTTTTAAGATATGCTGATTTGTATGACAATTGCGCATATTCTACCGAATGGGATTTGTTGAAGATATAGGCTCCCGCAGCACGAATTTGTTCCGCCACTGGTTTTGCTATGGACTCATCATAGTCCTGCTCTTTGCAAACCATGATAAATTCCTCTACGGCTTTGTCAATCTTTGTTACTTCCTTGCGACCAATTACTTTTCTAAGCACATCAGCTTGTCCCAAGGTGTACCCTGCCATCTCCATAGCTATCTTCATTACCTGCTCTTGGTAAACAAGGACTCCATAGGTATTCTCTGTGAGCTTCTTAACAACCTCACATGGATACTCTATTTCCTTTCCGTTTTTACCATCAATGTACTGCTGAAGCATACCTGAGTAAATTGGCCCCGGTCTAAACAAGGCAACAAGAGCAGCTATATCATCGAAGTTCGATACGCCTAACTGCTGTGCTGTCCTTGTCATACCAGAGGACTCCATTTGGAATACGCCAAGAAGATTACCATCCGCATAAGTCTTGTAAGTTTCCTTGTCATCCAATGGAATATCAGCCATTGTCATTCCTGTAGACTGCAAACACTCATCAATAACATCGAGAGTACCAAGGCCAAGAATGTCCAACTTCAAACAGCCCATTGCCTCTAGCTGATGATATGTATAAGCAGCGGCCTGAATATACTTACGCTCACCAGTTGATACATCGGCTGAGTAACAGCCCTCTAATGGCGTGTAATTTTCAATTTCATCAGGGGTAACAAGGATGGCTGAAGCGTGTATTCCTATCTTATGAAGCCTGTATGAGAAGTGCTGGGCAACATCATAGAGTCTCTCTCGTGTCTCCTCGTCAAACTCAGTTGACATAAGGATTTCATTCATGTCCAGTTCAATTCCCTTGACCAATCTTTTAAGAGCTTGGGCTTCCAGCTTCAATGCCTGACCTGCCCTCTGCACTGCTGCCTTGCCTACCTCATGCTTCTCAGGGTTCTTGGTATATCCTATGGTCATTATCTTGCAAATGTAGCCATAGCGTTTTCTTACATATTCAATGATTTCTCCTCTGTGTACTGTAGATACATCGGTGTCTATATCACAAGGACTTACACGGTAAGGATTGCAGAATCTAAAGAACTCCGTGCCACGAATGATAGGGTCTACTTTGTGAATATCCATGAGATAACCAACAAGACTACCTCCGACACTTCCACGGCCTTCACCTATAGGTATCCCCTTTTCAATACAATGCTTCAGCATATCCCAAATTACTAGAAGATAATTAAGATACCCTGCCTTTTCCAAGTCTACCATTTCAGATTCAAAGCGTTCAGCGTACTCCTTGTACTTACCTTTAGGAACCTTATCCTTCCATGTCCCTCTACAAATCTCCCTAATCTTATTCGCTGGGTTGGCAACAGGGTAGTCAGGGTAATGATTACCACCCATCTCGATAGTAACATTGCATTGCTTTGCAATTTCCTCTGTATTGACAATGCATTCGTCTTTAACATCATCTGGAATCCAAGCTGTCTCCATGATTTCCTGTTTAGACCACAGGTAATTTTCATCGTCATGGTACTGAACCCCTTTGATTCCTGTCCACAGGCTATGATATTCCTTGTCAGCCTTGATTGCGTAATGGGCATCCGTTGTTACTACCAATGGTACTTCATACTTCCTAGCAAGCCCTATGACCTTTGCATTATATTCCTGTTGCTCAGGGATATTCAATGGCTGAATCTCAGCATATAAATTTTCTGGAAAGATTTCTTGCAAAGTCTGCATCCACCAATCAGCCTTGTCTGAGTTCAGGACACCAGCCATGCAAGCAGTGAGACAAATAAGACCTTCACTGTGTTCTCTGAGGTAATCCAATGGCAGCCTGCCATTAAAGAAAAAGTTTTCCTCCCTGTATGACTCTGAATCCAATAGCTTTATATTATGATAACCAATATCATTCTTGGCCAAAAGCACAAGATGATATGTAAGACTCCTGTCTCTTATCTCTGGTGTCTCACAGAAATAAAATTCGCAGCCTATGATTGGTTTAATTTCCTGCTTATGACACTCCTCATAGAAGTCTATGATACCTCTCATGGTGCCGTGGTCAGTCAGAGCTAGGGAATGATACCCTAGCTCCTTTGCTCTGCTAACCATTTCTGGGACTGTCTGGTAGCCATCCAACGTACTGTAATGGCTATGGTTATGTAATGATATATACATTATTACTCCTTGTCCATCATGCTGTCTTTCCACTCAGAAACTTATTAATAAAATAAGTCTGCCCCTTGCCAGTAACTCTTGGTGTCTTGGTGATTCTTACACTACCGTCAGAATTAAAGGCATTGCGTTCGTTGATTTCAAAAAGGCCAAGCTCCATGCTTTTCTGGGTAGGCATATTCCAGTCACTACACTTGCGAGACATTAAATAGCCATTATCCCTAAGCCAAGTAAACAATCGCTTCTCTCCAAGTTCTACGCCATTCTGCTTAATCAGCTTGGCAAGCTCACCAACAAGGATAGAGGTCTTGGAAGATTTTACTGCATCAGCAAATAGTACCTTTGGTTTCATGGCCTGATTTTCGGCCATGAGTTTTTGATTACACTCACACTGGTCTGCCAGTGCTCTCAGTGCAGACGGATAGTCCTTTGGTATAGAATAGGTGCCTGTCTTGCGAATGGCTGGGAGAACATCAGATGTTACCCAGTGCTTGAACTTCTTTGCATTTGGTAATTTAGAACCAAAAATTAATGAATAGACACCAGACTCACTGATAAACCAACTATCTTGCCTACCTAATTTTTCCTGCATTTCCTTTACCGAACTAAAGAGTTTTAGCATTTCGCTACCTCTTTGAGAACGCATAAATTTATCTTCGACATCTACATGGTCTTGTATTGCTTCGTTTGGATTTCGATACCCAAGAATACTAGCAACATCTTTACCAACAAACCAAGGCTCATTATTAATAGCAACGGTTCTTACCTTGCCGAACTCTTTGTTTTCAAATACCTGAATCATATTTTCCATGTCAGTCTCCTTCCCTTAACCATGCACAACCAGTACAATACCAACCAATATAACAATCCAAACCATGACAATGGCGTTAATAATATCCTTTTCCCAGTTAATCATCACTGACCTCCCATGTTACTTGCATTGACCAGACAATCAAACTTCGTTACTTTTCTTATTGGCATATTAAGCTCCTCCACGCTGAGTCCACGGTCATCAATGTAGATATGAGCGAATGGCTTCCGTCCCTTTGGCTTCCATTTGAGAGTAGCTGGTGCCTCCTCATTGACTGCATCAAAGGTAAGACCATGCTTTTCACAGTATTCAACGGCTTGGTCAAGGTATTCATCTTCCCTGCAAGTCCAAAGAATGAGCTGGATATGATACAGCGGATTGTTCTTTAGTTCAGCAAGCTGAGTCATAAGTTTTGTTGGCCTCTTGATTTCAGGGAACTTGTCTCCTGCTTCAACTAAGGTGTCATCGAAATCCACTGCAATAATCAATGGACTGCCCTGCTTAATAAAAGCACAATCTTTATAAATGTTCATAGGTATCTCCTTTCAAATAAAGGGGTGGATAAGGCCACCATCCCTACTTCCTTTTCTTACCCTGCTTATCCTTCTTACGCAAAGTAATAAACCGTTTATCACACTCGTATTCCCTGCCAATCAATTTGCCGTCCTGCTTTACATCACGGACTTTCTTATATATGTCAGGGAGAGCATTGAGTGTTCTCATGTCTGTCGGATTCATAGTTACAATAGAAGCCTTCTTAGAAGCCTTGCTATAAAGTATGACCGTCTCCTGCTCATCTGGTGTTAGCAATAAGCATCACTCCTTCTTAACGTAATCAATTTTCTTCACGTATTCAACTTTCTTCTCTACCTCATAGACTTCTGAACAACAAAAGTCATCTTCCTGCATTTCGGTTAAAGCTCTGTCCCAACTAACAGCAAAGAGTCTATCATCAATCTCGAAAATAGTTTTTACTCCCTGAACCCATCTACGACTAGCCCCTTCAATAGTATCTACATAGTAGCCAATATATGCATAAGCCATATCCTTGATTTCTTCTTCTGTGAAATTAGGTTTACCGCTATCGTATCTCTGCAAAAATTCTTCGTTAGTCATTATTATCACCTTTCTGGTTTAACCAATCTTCGATTTATTAGAAGCCTTACTGTAAAGTATGACCGTCTCCTGTTTCTCTGGTGTCAGCAATAATCATCACTCCTTACGAACATAATCAAAGGTGACTATTTCTTGCTTCTCTATTTCATAGACCTTAGCATCGTAAAAATCATTTTCTTGCATCTCAGTCAAGCCTCTAAGCCAGCTCACAGCAAAAAATCTACCATTAACTTCAAAAATGGTTACCACACACTGAGTCCATCTATTACGTTCTCCATTTATCTCATCTACATAGTTACCTAAATCACCATAAGTCATCCCCATAATTTCGTCCTCTGTGAAATTAGGCTTACCACTGTCATATCTCTGCAAAAATTCCTCATTAGTCATTAGTATTGTCCTCCTTTCTTACCCATTCAAAGGTAATCTTTTCTTTCTTTACTACTTCATAGACCTCAGAACAACTAAAGTCATTGTCCTGATATTCAGTCAATCCCTTATCCCAACTTACAGCAAAGCGCCTGCCATCGACCTCGAAGATAGTTTCCATACACTGAGTCCATCTGAGGCACTCACCCTCAACAACATCTATACAGTCACCAAATTCTTCATAAGCCATCTGACTGAGTTCACTATAGGTAAACTTAGGCTTACCACTGTCATATCTCTGCAAAAATTCCTCATTAGTCATTAGTATCACTTGCTCCCTTCTGTTTAGTAATCCGTCTATTGATTATCCATGCAATCAACCTAATTCCTACATGGACAGTAACATAAATAGCCAATGTCACTACTATTGCTATTAACAGATTTGCTATGTGAAACCCAAGTGTCAATAAAAATCCATCCATTACTATCTCCAAATAATCCATTGTTACTCACTCCTATTCCAAGTCCGATTCCAAGCATAAGGTTCTTCGTAAAGACCACATCTTACATGACCATGCTCTGGTATAAAAATCCGTTCTCTACGAAACAGACAGTTTGTACAATCAATCTGCTGGCAACAGAACTCAAATACTTTATTCACAGCATCTATAGCTTCATCATGCGTAATCATGGTTCCTCCTCTACTACAGCATTTCCTTGTTAGTCTTTTGTCTAATCCTAGAAAACAATTCGCACATATTAGCCTCATGGTTAAAAACACAGTCCTGACAATGTTTGTCTCTTGATAAGCAATACTCTACCAGAACATCAACTGCTGTGTAAGCAGCTAAGTCAGCTTGTTCAGTAGTCCAGCTTTCTTTGTTTATTCTTTGCTCTGCAAAGTACCCAAATATGTGGTGGACATTCTTTAGCCGAATAACCTTGGAGCTTTCATTGCATAAGTCTTTAACCATTGCTATCTCCTTTCTGCTACTAACAGCTTCCTTGCTTTCAAATCAGTCAGTCCCATAATCAGATTAGCTATACACTGAATCGCTATGGCTAACTCAATATTTATATCTCCAATCAATAGGATTGCCAGTCCACCTGCCAAAGAAGCGTACATTTCATAACTCTTGGCTAGGCTTTGCCATATTGTTAAGTCCTGACCTCTAATAGTATTGTTGATAGCATTTTGCATAACACACATCCATAGCGTTGTTGATATGGCATTTGTTATTGCCATACCTATATATCTTGCAGCAGCCATTTCCATACCTGCACAGGATACAATTACAAATAACAGTACGTCTGTTACAACAATAAATGTAAAGTGCTTGTCATACCAGTCTAGGAATTTTTCTTTTGTAATAGATGTGTTTGTAATGGCTGCTATGCCAACTGCCAACATATTTGAAACAGCAAGAACATCCGAACTTACAAGTCGCATGAAATATACCTGTATCACTGGCATAGTCATTGCCATCGCAAAAGAGAAAATGACTGGGCCAACTAAGAGCCAGCCCCTTTGTTTACTGTTCATTCCCTAATCTCCTGTGCTACAGCAAACATTCTCTTTGCCATAATCTCAGCTTCTTCCTTGTCTTTACATACGACACCTTTACTAAGTCTAAGGTAGTCATATTTATCACCAATCCATACAACCTTACTACTAAGATTAACTACCGAAGTTAATGGTACATAATATACCTCTCCATTATTAGGCTTCCAAAGTTTAATAATAGAATATGTACCATTCAGTAGATATTTTAAATCTACTGCCTTAGCCGTTTCCCAGACATCGCTAGGCCAACTTGACCGCATAAGTCCTTCCTCTGTAAATTTAAAGTCATCATTAATTACACACTTGGCATTGCGAATATGAAAAACTTCTCCAAGCTCTAATCCAAATAGCACAGCTACTCCTGCCATACGACTCTTACTCATTTAAATATTCCTCCCTTGCTGTCTCCAACATTTTCTTTGCTATTTCAATAGCCTCCTCTCTTGTTTCAAAGACAAGGCCATTATTCAATCTATGATAATCAGTATCTTCTCCATGCCACTCGCAATTGCAACATAGGGAATCTAAATCAACGATTGGATAATAATATATCTGCCCTGAATCTGGTGTCCATACATTCTTAATGGTATATGTGCCATTCAAAAGATTTTGTAATACCACTGGCATTGTGGAGAGCCACTTCTTATAAGCAAGAGAATAATATTCAACACCAGTATTAGTTATTTTGAATGGTTCTTTTTCTCCCTCTATACAAAAATTTTTCCCTAGCTCAACTCCTAATAGCTTAGCTACGCCTTTCATACGATTAGCCATTGGTTATCGTTCCCCCTTTGGTAGATTACTTATCATTTCCTCTGTTACAGCAATGGCATCTTCTCTGGTTGCGAAAATAAGGCCATGCTGGAATCTATAGTTATCAACTACATCATCTCTCCATGAGCAGGTCCCCCACAAAATTGGATTCGCTGGGTCTGGATAGCAATACATATCACCGATAGCTGGTTTCTGAGGGAGCTTAATAGGCTCAACATCTCCTTCCAGTAATGATATAAAGTGCCGAGCAAAAGCACATTCCCAATCATAAGGATTGTTGCTGCGAGATACATAAAGTCCTTGCTCAGTTATTTTGTAATAACCATGTATTTCAATATCATAGTCATCAATGCGGAAAACCTCATCAAGCTCCACTCCTAATTTCTTTGCTATTACATTCATACAATTAGCCATTATTCTTTTTCCTCCTATACTGTAGCCAAAATTTTCTTTGCCATTGCTACGGCTTCCTCAATTGTCTGAAACACAAGCCCCCTATTGTAAAGATTCTTATCAGTTTCAGTTCCTAGCCAGCAAAGGCAACTACCAAGAGAATCAGTTCCAAAATCTGGGAAGTAGTACATCTTCCCATTATCGGGCTTCCATTTTCTTTTAATGGTATGCCTACCAGTCAAAATACTTTGCAATGGTACTACTGCTGAAGGTTGCCATCCTTCGCCATCGTTATAAAGTTCCTCTACACCAGTTTCAGTTATTCTGTATTTACCATTATGTTCTTCTATATAAAACTCCTTATTGAGTTCAACACCCAATAACATAGCTACTTCTTTCATATAATTAGCCATCTTCCCTAGCCTCCTTTACTACTACTAACATTCGCTGTGCAAAGACAATGGCTTCCTCCTTGGTCTTAAAAATAATCCCATGTTTTAGTCTATCCTTATCAATTTGAGTATCATCCCAAGTTGAACATCCCCATAAATCCTCATAATCTAGGCATGGGTAGTAATATGAATTATATTTGGCAGGCTTCCAAGGAAGTTTAATAATTCTAGCATCACCCATCAAGAGCCATTTCAATACCCCTGCTATAGCCATTTCCCAGTTAGCATTGTCATCTGATACTTCGATTCCTTTTTCCTCGGTAAGCCGATAATAGTTATGGTATTTACCACTATTATTATCAACAATCTTAAAAGATTCCCCAAGCTCTACCCCAAGCAGCCCCGCTATTTCTTTCATATAATTAGCCATCTTCCCTAGCCTCCTTCGCCATTGCTAACAGTTTCTCCGTTAATTCAACAGCTTCTTTCTTGGTTCTACAAATAAGACCATGCTCATATCTATAGCGGTCATTATCGTTATTTGACCATTTTGACCAAAGAGTAGATACCGCAACCTGATTTACAACAGGTGTCCAATATTCGTCACCACGACTAGGCTTCCAAGGCAACTTATTAATTTTAAGAGCACCTGTTATGAGCTGTTCCCACATCCAAGAGGTAGTCTTAGTCCATGAAGTTAAATCAACTGAGTTCTCCAATCCATTTTCTGTAAATTTAAGGTACGTCTTTGGGGAATTAGGGTAATCTTGATATTCTTTTACAAAGAAAACCTCATCAAGCTCTACGCCTAACAATTTAGCTACCTCTGTCATATGATTATTCATTGTTCTTTTCCTCCCATACTGCATACATTTTCTCTGCTAACTCGATTGCTTCTTCCTTAGTTTTACAAACTAAATTATGCTGAAGCCTATAGCGGTCACTATCACTTCCAAGCCATATATTGACCTCCCACTTGCAAGTAGAAGTAATACGTGGCGTATAATATTCCTCTCTCAAATCAGGAACCCAAGTTGTGTCATAGCCAAGTCGCTCGGCCCAACGCTTCCACTTTGGATTGGCCCCAATGCCATCCTTATTTATGCCAGCTATTGCACTCAGCAGCTCGCCATCTTTTTCTTCTAGTACTGTCCTGACCATATCCAAGTCAGTCAGTTCCTCAGCCAAGTCATGAAGTGCTTCTTCCTTTGTCTTAGGCGTTGTGTTACTGCTAAGTTCCTTTGCTCGAATCAGCTTTAATGCAGCCTTTATTACCTCACTGGCTTCCTCGGCCAGTCCTTCGAGGATAGCTCTTTCATCCAGCTTGCTGACAATGTATTTAAAGTAGTCCAGTGTACTTGTAGTGTTATTCTGATTAGCCATTATTAGTAACTCCTCCCTGTCCATCATAGAAATCCTTTAGTCTTTTCAATGAGGCACCCATGTTATTAAAAGCCGTTTCCTTGTTCTTGAAACAAGTACCACAGTAATAATTCATCAGGTCAAATGTGCCTCCTACCCACTGAACCTCGCATATCGAATTGAAGCCATTGCAGTAATAATACTTATCACCTACCTCTGGTTTCCAAGGCACCTTAGTAAAACCAAAATCTCCAATGAATATGTGATATACTATGTCAGGAATACTAACGGTGGCATTGGAAATTTCTCTGACTCCATTTCCAGTAACCTCAAATCTATATTTACTGAATTTTTTACCATCAAGTACAAACTCATCGCCAACCTTTAGACCAAGCAACTTAATAGCATCTGTTATGCAATTCATTTTCATGGCTTAACTCCTTTCACAGCATTGGCTAACTGCTCAACAAAATCAACGATATTCCCTTGCACTGCTTGGATGTTATCAGGCGTTATATAATATGCAGCCAGCATCGCAAGGCAGGTTTCTTTGGTAGGAATAACCGTGGCTATGAAAAGCAATACAAAGAAAATCCCAATCAAATACTTCTCTGTTTTTATGTACAGTTTCTTATCGCTCTCAGATACAACCATCGTACATTCAATGCCTAGTACCACAATAGGAAAAACAATGAATACAGCACCTATTGTTGCCATTTCTTTGAAGTCTCCACACATATTCACTGCATATATAAGCCACGGATTAATTATTGGTTCCATTTACATTCACTCCCATTCTTCTAATGAATCGCCAAGCAACTTAATGATTTGACTTGGCTTTAACTCATGCTGTGACTGAGCTGCAAAGGCACATATACCATCGAGAAGCATTTGAAGAATCTCATCGTCACTTCCCTTGGCCTTAATTGATACCCTAGTCTGCCCATCTACTTCCTTAGTATCTATATGAAAACACCCTGTCATGCTGGTACTCACCTCCACTACTCCATTGATTCTCCTCTGTAACTCTACTATATCACAATAAGAGAAACCTTGTGGTCGCTCAGAGCTGTATTTTCAAGGAGGACTATTGTGCACAACCATTACCATGTGGACTAAGTAAAAACCTTTACGAGTATTTTCTACTTGACTTTTGCCACGAACCCTGCTAGTTTGGGAAGTGGGAGTGGCAGAGTTAGCCTTGCCCTATGGCTCAATAAAGAGCTAGAGCAAGGTAAAAAAAATAGACCACTGCTAGTTTGGTATAGTGGTCGGGCTTCGTCTACCTGTTTCATATCGTATCTTTGACTAGCAAAGGCTTGGCTAGGTCTGGCTTTATCAAGCGGTGGCAAAACTCTTAGATATGAAGTGCCTCATTTGCAGTAATCACTCTGCATCCCAGTACGGTTATTGTTCACATTGATTAACCATGCGAACTCAGTTGAAGGATTCTCACCCTCAACGCATCTAGTCTTATAGAGGCTCCCTCTGACGGAGTAATCAACCACTGCTGAACGTGGTTGGCGGGGACAAAATCGCAGTTAGTCTAGTGCTAGCTTGTACGATGTCAAGATAGCGTGATTGGTCGTATTTTGTTTATCTCTAATATATCACAACAATAATACACAAGTCCAGTTTTTGAATAGGACTATTAACTTATTTTTAGGCATAAAAAAAGAAGGGAGCATTACGCTCCCCTCAGAAATGAACTTTCCACATTACTTGTCCACCATTGATATGACCAGCAGTATCTAAGTTCGCCTGTAGTTCTACACTGTGACACCTGTCATAGTTCCTTTGAATAGCTACTGGAATATATGTCTCACCATCTAGCTTTCCAATGCCTACACCTGCTTCCCAATTGCGATAGGTATTGATTTTGTATACATCAACCTTGGTTCCGTTAGTAGCAACAACGGTTTTATCCGTGTCTTTCAACGCTTCTTTAGGCAGGGTAGTATCATTGGAAGCAATCTTCTCTTTGACCACCTCTATGGGCTTCTCAGAGCCTACAGTGGCCACTGTGAATGTAGCAGTAGGTTTCTTTTTCTCTACATAGACTTCCTTGACCTGTGTTACGATTTCCTTTGCATCCTTTGGCTTTACATCCAGCTTATCCTGAACAACATTAGTATCCACCATTTGCTCCTCTGGAATTACCGTTGGGGCTTTGGTGGATTTTTCATTGTGGGTAAAATAAAATGCAAGGCAAAGGCAAATGATAAGGCCAATAAGGCCAGTCCATATAAGGTACTTTTTCTTATTACTCATCGTTACACCTCTGGTTATGATACCAGTTAGCCTTTCCTCTCAGTACATCACCGCCACGGCTGCCATCTGTTGCAAAAGGATTGTAGCAAGGACTCTCAGGAGTACCAAGGAACTCCAAGTCACCACGAGTATCACCATCGCCTTCCGCATCGTTCCACCATGCATAGCAAGGATGTACATTGAGTCCGTCCTCGTTGTTGGCTGCTTCGCCGTGAGTCAAAACATTCTGTTTATTAATGGTCAGCCACAGTGCAGTAGCAACTCTATCAATGACTTGGGCCATGACTTCAATCTGCTTTGCAGTTGGAGCGTATTCTCCTAGGTCGTTACTTGTGGCACCATAGCAAGCACACAGAGCAATGCCAATGCTACCTGTATTTCTCCGCCATGTGTGACTCAATGTCTTGCTAAGACAGGTAGAAGGGATAAGAATCCTTCCATCCCCTGTAATATTAATGTGGTACTCAGGGAAAGCAGTGTTATATCTACCTGCTGTCCAATGCAAGTAAATCTTAGGCTCCCTGCCCATCACTGCTGCATCGTCCCACAAGTCCTCCCTTGCATTTGCAACGAGAACTTCCAGTGTATCCAATGTTACTTCTCTCATATTATCATTTCCTTTCTGGCTTCTCGCCATCGTTAGAATTATACCTGCTGTCAATGTAATACTTGGCAGCCATGGTAGCCAGACCGCCAAGACCAGTGACTATCCCTGCTAACCCCTGCCAGCATGAGTTGATTTCAAAGTGGGTTCCATAGAGTCCATTAGACCAGTAACCGAACAGCCATGAAAGCATGACCAAGCCAAGGATTCCCATAAGGAAAGTCATAAGCAATCCCACCTGCTTAGTCTGTACTTCCTTAATAAATGATTTAAACTTTTCCATATTATTCCTCCAATCTAAAAATTACCCTGCCTGCAATCATACTGCGAGTAAGATAATCCGAATCCTTATTTAATTTCCACCCAGCTAAAACCTGAATGAACCATATCTTGCCAGTGAACTGCCAGCAAGTATCATTGTAGTAAAAGTCATACCATGAGCCAGCTTTATGAATCAGTGTTTTTCCTATGTGATTCATGCCAAACAACCAGAAGGCAAAGCCATAGCCACAGTTTCTTGTGAGCCATAGCACTCTGCATACGTATCTCTGTAGTCGTTCTTTGATTGTCCAAGGAACATTCTTGGAGCGCACTGCACCTTTACTTCTGCGGTAAATTGCAAGGTCAGCAGGGGATTCTCTATAACTTTCATAGTGTTTATCAAAGTCATACCTAAACAAATCAGGAACAGATTCCTTAACAAACCAGTCAACATCCAAGGTATCGTCCCATGTTTGCCATAGCTTCCATATGCCATGCAGTTCTCCTTCCTCGTCAGCAAACAGGACAACCAGCCAGTTAGTTAGATAACATACAATAGAACAGATAATATTTAATGGGTACATTAAGAACCATATCATTTGCCATCACCTCCTTTAATTATTTCCTTGTCTAAATGTAAGGATGAAACGAAGGGGACATCCTCATCCATAACAGGGAGTTCCATCATTTTCTGATAGTAAAGCTCTCCAAGCCCATTACCACCCAGCTCATCGTGATACCAATGATACATTTCAGTAATGTTGTTTTTTGCTACATGGTTTATATGGCCACGTTCAATAAACACCCTACAAGACTGAATGATTCTATCTCTTAGCAGAACCTTACTACCATTGGTAATGTTCTGAATTACTTTGGATATTTCTTCAATCCTACGTGCGTTATCTTCGTTTTGTTTCAGCAGCTCCTTATTAGTCTTTACCAACTCATTAAATGTAGCTTCTTTGCGTGCACTGGTTTTACTATATTTATCAACATAGCCTTTTATATAACCAGCAACAGCAGAGATGACAAGAATAAAGATACTGCTATTTATCAGCCCCCATAAATCTTGCAATAGTAACACCTCCTAAATAAAAAAGAGGGGCATTAAATATGCCCCAACTTATATCTAATAATTTTCAATTCTTTTTCCGTGTCCTTTCTAAAGATTTTTAACAGCTTGCAATCAGGATATTCATTGATTGCATCGTCATACATATTAATAGTTTTTTCTTCCCATGCCTCCCATGACTGTAACATTCCCTTATGCAGTTCACATCTTTTGAGTCTGCTAGGCGGTCTATCTTCAATTTCAATGCTTTCATTTTTTAGTTCACTGGGAACTATGATTTCCTTTGTCTTGTCAATCATTTCCAAGACCAGCTTTGAATGGTTCCTAGTTTCTTCAATGACCTGATGATAATGAAGCTTTGCCATATCATCGAAGTCACCAAAGAGTTTATATACCTGCATCAAATTGGAGTGGAACATAATGCCTTTCAGTTGGTGAGCATAGAGTTCTTTCAAAGTATCACTCATGCTAATCTCTCCACAATTACATCAGCAAGATTCCATGTTCCTGCTACGGAGTTTACAAATGTCAGTGTAGCCACATTACCAGTAGGAGCAGTTGCTACCTGAACAGTAGTCACAAAGGATAAGTTAGTAGTTCCAGCAGCGGCTACGGTTGACTGTGCTATGCCCTTAACAGAAGCGGAACCATTTGTGTACAACTGAACCCCTGCAACTCCTTCTGCCGTTGCTACGAAGTTACCAGTGAATGTAACTTTGTATGTTCCTGCCCTGTTAATGGCTATGGCAGAGTCAGACAAGGATATATTGTTATTAGTCTTGGTACTGTTGTTAAATGAAATTGCACTTCCTGCACCTACAGCAAGGTTATTTGAATATACTTCTATCATAGTTATTACCCCCTATACAACAAAAAGGGCAGCCGAAGCTGCCCATGGTTATACAATTGTTGTTCCACAGGGCATTGTGCCGTATGGAGAAGATACTGGATAAGCTGGAATTGGATATGGCCTCAGCTGATTTACAACATCGGCAGTCTGGCGAATGTTACCAATGTTAAGCTGTGCTGCCTGAAGGTCAAATCTGAGCTGGGCAATTGTATTGTCCTTTGTATCACTTCTTAGCTGGCAAATTGCATCCAGAACTTTCTGTGTGTTTGCAGTGTCAGTAGAAGTAATCTTGCAAGTATCTTCAGCCATCTGGAAACGAACCGCATCAATATTTCTATTAATGCCACAAGCCTCCTGAGAAGCACTATAACGTACATTATCAAGAGAACGCTGAATACCATCTCCTACATGGCCGACCTCATATCCTACTCTATTAATAGCATCAGTTGTTCTCTGAAGCTGGTTCAGATTTTCATAGGTGCTATTTGCTACAGAGCGTTCAATGGAACGTGCGTCATTGGAAAGCTGAGTAAACTGGAAACCATTGTTTACATCATTTGCAGTAGCAGGGGCACAACAAGCATTGGCACGGTTGCCAAAGCCAAATCCACCGCCATACATGAGAACAACAAAGAGAATCAGCCAGATTGCTCCTCCACCGCCAAAGCAGTTGTCGCTATTATTGTTCTTATCAATGAGTCCTGCAATGATATTACCGAGAAATCCTTCGTCCATAATATCAACCTCCTTTAGAAAGTTATATGGAATTTACTATCTATACTTTCATTCCATGGACATGAAAGATATATTCGTCCTTTCATATATAATGATTTTAAAGCTACATAATATTCCAATATTTAGTAACTTTATAATCAGCATACTAGCCTAGGCTAATATAGTGTAGCTATGCAGACTTCACACAGTTACCAGTAGAGTCAATTGTATAACCTCTACTATCCAATACAGCCAATACATCACCGCAATACTTAGCATATACTGCGGAATCTTCCAGTGTTTTCCACTGAAGCTTACCTTGAATTAAACGGTTTACAAGAAAATTTACCATGGGATTTCACCTCCTATTCTCCGAACATCACTGTCTGTAAAGCATCTTCCAAGTCAGATACACGCTGTTCTATTGTCGGCCCTGTCACTTCTGGCTCTGATGTGTCCACCCAGTCCTTTGGCTTTGGTTTATCTATTGAATCACCAATCCAACACCACGCAGGGCACTCAGCAAAAAAGTCATCATCTACAGGTTCGGGTACCCGGTCAAGAACAATAACATTCCTTATAATTCCCTTTTCATCACATATTGCTACATTCATTACTATCACCTACCAAGCTACATAAACACCTGTCTCTTATACACATCTGACGCT
>ERZ1026852.974-NODE-974-length-16323-cov-16.865933_pt1 | contig 16323 bp, 7 predicted proteins | sample MGYA00380156_ERZ1026852 | MGnify/ENA primary metagenome ERZ1026852 (study PRJEB33269, sample SAMEA4719792) | human gut metagenome | biome: human-associated habitat; feature: organic feature; material: feces | place: Cameroon | collected 2013-10 ...
CAGCGTCAGATGTGTATAAGAGACAGCCCCCAATTAGGCCGATAAATTGCAGTTTATTATACACAACTTTAATATGAAAAATGAAATGCATTTCATTTTTCAGTAAAATTCTATCTATTTTTGCAATCGATTGCAAAAAATATAGAGTAATACATGGTTAAAGGATATAGTTTTTAATTTTTCCGAAACTATGTCGTTAGGTGTAAATCTGCTTGGCATTTTGTACCAAGTTATTTTTTTACTGAAGTTTTTTTATCGTTACATAAAATCCAAATACCTATGAATTTATTCGTTTTTATAGCTATTTATATATTGCCCTCTATGTTATTAGCAGGTATATTTGCTCCTAAATTGGGAAAACTAATTCAACGCTTAATAGAATACTTATTAAATAAAATAAGTAAGTAGGTATTCAAATTGGGGATTCTATAACGGATTGTGTGGGTAACATTGCGTTTCATCTCACAACCCTGTCAAATACTTATATAGCTCACGAGAGTCGGTTAAGCCTAACTTGCGAGCCATGCGCTGGCGCTTCTTCTTGCAATATTCGGGGGTAATATTGAGTAAGAGGGCTATTTCTTTTGACGATAGGTTGATATAGAGGAGCGAGAGAAAACGTATGTCGCTGGGCGAGAGGTCGAGGTGACGCGCCTTTAAGGTTTCGATAAACTGAGCGTTTGACTGCTCAAAGTAAGTGGTGAAGTCCTTCCACTCTACTGAGGCATCTAACTGGTGTCGCAAGGCACTGAGCGTGCGCTTGAGGGCGGCATCATTCGTCTTGCTAAACACATCATTCGCTTCAAGCGCATGAATGAGATCTCGCAGGGCATCGGTGCGGTTAGCCGCTTGCAGGGCCTTCGACATGAGTTCACGACTGCGCTGCTCAATAGTGCGCTGGCTGGCTTGTTGCTCAGCCTGTTCGTCAGCCAAGCGATGTTGCAAAAGTTCACGACGCTCCTGCTCGCGTTCCAATTCAAGTGCCGCCAAACGACGTTGCTGCCGATTATTACGCTTCTGCACCCACAAGGCCCACACCAAAATGGCACATGCCACTACAGCTACCAACATCAAGGCCAACTCCAAGCGGTGCTGACTACGATAAGAGTCGATTTCTTGCTGCTTCTGCCAGATGTCGAACTGAATCTGTCGCGCTTCGAAGAGTTTCTGCCCCGTGACGTTGGAGAGTTTGTCGGCAGTTCTCACCACGGAGTCTTTACAAGCCAAAGCCTGCGGAAAGTCATTCAATAGCGTATAAGCCGAGGCTAAAAGTTCAAAAACCGACCTTTTCATCGACAAATCCACCCCACCCTTGGTCAGCAAGATACGCTGCGCTGCTGCCACGGCCTCATCAGCGCGTCCCGTAGCTTGCGCTGTACGCGCTTGGCAGAGCAAGAGATCGGGGTGAACGGATAAATCGGGATATTTCTGCTGTACCCCCTTCACCAAATCATAAGCGACCTCCGCACGCCCCATCTGCAACAGGTAGTCCATGCGGAGGGCTACTAATGAGGGTTTATTCTCCACATCGCGCCCTAATAAGCGTTCGGCCTCTTCGATGAAGGGGAGCGCCTTATTACATTGTCGGTCGTCTATCAGCAAAGTGGCAATATTGAGGGCACAACCTCCGATGAAAACGTTATCTTTTCCGCGTTTGAGGTCGTGATAGATGTGTTGGTATTCAGAGAGAGCTTTGGCTTTTTCGCCATTCATCATGTAAAGGCCCGCTATATTATTGCGAATGCTCAACACCTTGCGCTTATCGAGGTGTTGCGTAGCAATCTGATAGGCTTGCGTAAAGTGCTGCAACGCATCAGCATAATTGAGCAACTCGGCTTGGTTGATGCCTAAGTTGGTATATACCCAAAAGAGCTGCTCGTAGTCAGTAACGCGCTCTGCCTCGGTGCGAGCGCGGAGCAGAAGGTCGGACGAACGGCGGTAGTCTTTCTTCACCGCTGCATCGGCGGCTTGCCGCACCAACGAGCGTGCCGTGTCGCTGCTCTCACCCCACGTCGTGAGGGGTAAAAGCACCAACCAACTGCTAAACATTACGAAACGGAATAGCTGCTGTATGTTGAACCTTAAAGAGTAATACATTAGTGAAAGATTTTGCGATGAATTGGGGGATATTTACGCATTCTTAGACTTTAATCAGTCATTTACGGACAAATGTAGGCATTATTTGCGAGATGAAAAGAAAAGTTGCATAATATTTACACTTTGGCGCAATAGGCTTAAAGAAATTGCAAAATGATATTTCATAATAAAACGATCTACATTTGATGCTTTTTATAGCATTATCCCCTCCTATTTCGCCATACATATTTTATTATTCATTGATTATCAGCGCAATACAGCAAGCACTGCATATAATTACAAAAATAAGATATCCCCTTTATATCCCCCTTATAATTTGTGAAAACATACAAAAGCGTGGTATATTTGCGGTGTCAATTTGTTAGATATGATAGTTGACGAGTTAACGAATTAATGAGTTAACTAAGAAAACAGAAGAGCGAACACAAAATCATATATGCTTATGAAAAGACCATTACTCTTTGGCGCTATGGGGCTTGCTGCTCTTTGCGCAAACGCACAGACTACGGTTGAAACCGCACAAGAGGTAACAAAAGGCAACAACAGCTACGTACAAGCTGAAGCCAGCTACGCTACCCTTTACTTTAAGTACACTGCCGATGCTGACCAGTTACTTTACATCAACAAGGACTTTAACGGTAGCTTCTTACCCACTACTGACGGCACATCAAGCAATGTCATCTCTTATGCCAACGAGAATAATGGCAAAACCATGGTTGTACCCATTAAGGCAGGCCAAACAATCTATCTCGTTGCTATGACAAGCGACCAGAACGTTAGCTTCAGCGCTACCTCAAAGGCTGCCAATATTGACGGTTCAACGATTGCTACGGCCATTGAAGGCGGCAAAAACCGTTTCTTTGTACCTCAAAACCGCGAAGCAAATAGCTATGGTGGCTACGACAACAAGCCTACCTACATTAAATATACTGCTACGAGCAACGACGTACTGCAGATGACTTTCGAAGGCTACGTAATGGATGCCACCATTCAAGAGGGCGAAGACGGCACACCTACTTCATTCAATGTCAACAGCCAATACGTAAATGGCGTAAGCACTTACGTAGGCAAGGTAAACGTTGAAGCAGGCAAGACTTACTACATTCGCGTAACCAACTATAGTCCATTGTTTGCTACCTTCGACGAGGTAGTTGTAAAACAAGGTTCAAGCTACGACGTAGCTATTAAGGCTGAAGAAGGCGATGCAAACGTTCTCTCTAAAGAGGTAGGCAAGACTTGGTACACCTTCACTCCGTCACAAGCAGGCTTCGTCAGCCTCACGTCTGATGCAGACTTGGCAGGCGGTACGATTAAGGTTTACAACCAAGCATACCAAATCACCTACGATCAGCCTATCACCAGCGTAACGGGTAAGTTTGATCTTCGCTTTGAAGCTACTGCAGGCACTACCTATTATATATGTATTGAACGTGCCAACGCTGCTGACGCTGATAACAAGTTCTCTTTAAAGCTCGAAGCTGCTAAGGCTGGCGATACGTTCAACAATCCTATCGCACTGAATGCTAACGGTGGTACCGAGACCGTGCCCGAAAGCAATGGTACCTATTATTATAGTATCACCGTTCCTAAAGGACAGCACTTCATCACGGTTAATGCACCCAGCGGCATTTCGACGAACGAGAGTGCTACCCAAACGACAGTCTACCTTTACACAAAGGACTCTCAAGGCAACTACTCTGTAACGAGCGGCCGCAATGGTTTCCGCCAAATGGTTGAGACTTACGCTGAAGAGACTACCTATATCATTGCATGGAAGTGTGACGAAGGTAAGAATGCCTTTAGCTTCAACTATGGCGTATCTGAGGTTGAAAACGGTGACATCGCTTCAAAGCCACTTACTGCCAATGAAGGCGACAACACCATTGAAAAGACTTCCGACACCTACTTCACCTACACTCCTACTAAAGCTGGTTGGCTGACCATCGACACCGAACCTACGATTAACGTTGAGTTTTGGAAAGACACTTATGGGCAGAGCAAGTACGATGCCGTAAATTCAGGCTTTATTACCAAAGCTAAAGTGGAAGCAGGTCAACCCGTAATTATCAAGATTAGCGGTATGACCGAAGAAGGTTCCACCTTCTACCTCTCTTGGGAAGATTTTACAAAAGGAGAATCGATTGACAATCCTATCGAAGTCGTAGGCGAAGGTGATGCCGCAGCTATATCTCTCCCCACCAAGGCCATTGACAATTGGTACGTTTACACTGCTCCGAAGAGCGGCAAGTTGACCGTTTCGTCAAACATGACTGCTGGTTTGGGTCAGAACGCGCTTTACGTTCAAGTAGGCAAGAACGGTCAGAAGCAAAACTTCAAGGGCTCTAAGTTGGAGGGTTCTACATCGGTTGACGTATTCGAAGGCTCTATCTTTGTCAACGAAGGCGATCAAGTGTACGTAAACGTTGTACTGAAAGACGCTCAACAGAACATTAACTTGAACTTTAAGATGGCCGACCCACAAGCGGGCGAAACGGCTGCCACTGCTATCGATATCACCGAGCTCGACTCTTACACATTACCTTCTGACGTTTCACGCACCACTCCTATTTGGCTCAGCATTGATGCCAAGCAGACGGGGGTTTACATCATCGAGACACCGACTTACGATCCTAACGACGGACAAATTCACAATACCTACATTGGTGCCGACGCTTATGCTACCGATGCCCAAGGCAACCAAACAGGTTCTGCTGTTGCCAGTGCTTCGACTAACTACGATAACACGACCAACATTAGCCAAGCCGTACTCAAATTCGTTGTAAATGGCAAAGACAATCCAACGGGCCGTTACCTCATTCAGGTATATGCCACCAATGGCGAAACACCCGTCAACATCATCAAGCGCGACATCGAGCGCGGCGAAGATGCTTCTATGCCTATCGAACTCCAAGCTGGCGATTTCGAAATGAAGGCAGCCAACTACAGCGACCCCATTTGGTATAGCGTAAACGCTGGCGTAGGCGACTTGCTCATTTCATCGTCTAACTTCTGGCAGGGCGAGCTCTATGCTACTGACGGCAATGGCATGCCTACTGGTAGCTATCTCACTTATTCTCAATATCAATACGACGGTTCTGGCTACAAGATGACTTACACCATCGATGGCGAACAAGCCAAAGCAGGCGTTTACTTGATTAAGGTAACACAAGCCAGCAGCGGCTACACGGCAACGGCAGCGTTTAAGACCGACGTTACGGGCATCGACCAAGTAGCTAAAGACACTTGTCTTGTCAACACGGCTAATGGCCAGATTGAAGGCGTTAACGGCGAAGGCATCGAAGTGTTCGACATCACTGGACGCGTAGTAGCTAAGGGCAAGGGCAACGTCAACGTACCTAAGGGCGTTTACGTAGTTCGCACCAATAGCGGCAAGACGGTGAAAGTAACTGTAAAGTAAGTTTAATGAGTTTTATAAGTTTAATAAGTTTAATGAGTTTAATAAGTTTATGAGTTAGCCCTACGTAACGCGTGCTTTCTAGCACGCGACCAATTAAACTCATTAAACTCAATAAACTCATTGAACTCCATAAACTTATTAAACTCCATAAACTCATTAAACTTAAAACTCAGAACATCAATCCAACCTATGAAACACATTGGGGGCAAGGCAAATTTACGTTTGCTTTACCCCCTATGTGAGTTTTAGTTGAAAATCAACCAAAATATATAACAAATTCATTTTTTATGAACAAACACCTCACTCGGTATCTGCTTGCAGCTGGACTGTTGGTAGCTTCATCGGGTACGGCATGGGCCATTAAGGCAAGTCCGAAGCCCATCACCGTAAAGCAACCCGACGGAACGACCTTGGTCATCCGCGTACATGGTGATGAGAACTTTCACTACATCACCACCACCGACGGCTTCCTTATTCAGCGCGACAAGGACGGATACTTCAAGTATGTGCAGACCGATGCCTCACAAGGCACGCGCAAACTGACAGCTCGTCGCGCACTGAATGCTGATAAGCGTTCGGCTGCCGACAACCAGTTTCTCAGCACCTTGCGCCCCATTCGCAAAGAGGCGGACGCGGAATGGCTCAAATCATTGCGCGGCAACGTGCAACCCATGACCGTCGGTCAAACGCTTCCCGCCAGCGTGCGAAGCCGCAAAGTCGATGCCCAAACGGGCGAAGCCAAAGAGAGTGAATACCTCGTTGTGTTGGTAAAGTATGCCGACGGCGAGTTCCACTTCACCGATGGCGACTTCGACGCTTGGCTCAACGAAAAGGGCTATAGCAAGAATGGCGGCACAGGTTCGGTCAAAGACTACTATCGTGACAACTCTATGGGACAGTTCGTGCCCAACTTCACCGTAGTAGGGCCTTACACGCTCGACCACGAACGCACCTACTACGCTGCCGACCTCGGTGGCACGGGTAACGACGTCAACCCGCAAGCCCTCGTCATTGAGGCTGCACAGAAGGCCAAAGCCGACCACCCTGAGATAGACTTCTCTAAGTTCGACAACGACGGTGATGGCTATATGGACAACATCAACGTCGTAATCGGTGGTTACAGTCAAGCCTCATCAGGCGATGACAAAGATATGTGGCCTCACTCTTACCGCCTCAAGACAAGCGACGAAGACCTTTCGATAGAGATCGACGGCATTCGTGTCAACAACTACTCTGTATCGGCCGAGTTGGTAGGCGCTTCTGGCACCGAAATGGACGGTATCGGTACGTTTACCCACGAGTTTGGCCACATCTTAGGTCTGAAAGATATGTACGACACCGACGACTACGATGGCGGTATCGGTATCGACCCAGGAGCTTACAGCCTCTATGCCTCAGGTAGCTACAACAACAATAGCCGCACCCCAGCAGCCCTCATGACCTTTGAGCGTATGCAAATGGGCTGGCTCAAAAAGGAAGATCTTCACCAACTCAACAAAGCTGAAGACGTTACCCTTCCTATCATGACCAGCAACACGGCTGCTTACGTTGACGCACGCCCTGGACTCAGCGACGATGAGGGCTACGAATGGTACGTGTTCGAAAATCGTCAAAAGACGGGTTGGGATAGCTACATTCCTTATCACGGCCTCTTAATCTACCACTTGGACTATACCAAGAGTATGGTGAACAAATATTGGAGTGTGAACGGGCCTAACAACAATGCGCGCCACCGCTGTATGTACATCGTACCGGCCGACGGCATTGACGACAACAACACGCGTAAGGGCGACACCTATCCTGGCACTTCGGGCGTAACCTCTTTCACTGACTATTACAACTGGTTGGGCGACAAGGTACGCACCCCGATTACCAACATTCGCGAAGAGAACGGTCTCGTCTTCTTCCAAGTGAAGGGCGGTGCTACGGAGCAATCAAGCATCGAAACGCAACCCGTAGGTTACGCTGACATTGCTTCTACCACCATTATCGTAAAGGCAAAGGTAGGTAAGGCTACACAAGACATCAAGGAGATGGGGTTCTGCTGGAGCGACGCTACCGAAGAACCTACCCTAGACCCTTCTGATAGCGAACACAAGGCAGTAGCTACGGCCAACACGGCTGAGCTGACAATCGACGAATTGGAACCCGCTACGCTCTACTACGTGCGTGCTTACATGACCTTGGCCGACGGTACCACCGTTTATGGCGCTGCCCTACCGGTTAAGACCGAACACACACCGTTGCAAGCTCCGCTCTCGCTCACGTTCAACGATACCGACGTTGACGGCGGCTTGAGTTATTGGCGCATTGTCGACCAAAACAACGATGCCAACACGTGGAACTACGACACGAGCACACAGGCTATGGTCTATACGGGCGACTACTGGAACAATGGTAACGATTGGCTTATCTCTGAGAAGTTGCACGTGCCCGAACGCGGTGGCCTTTACATCTTGCGCGGTGTAATGGACCCCTCATACGTTGAAAAGCTCGACGTGTACGTTTCTACTCGTTCACGCGAGGTGAGCGACTTCCACTTGGTAAAGCAATTCTCATTGGCCGACCAATTTGGTGCCATGGCCGTCGACGAGGTTGACCTCAGCGACTTTGCTGGCAAGGACGTTTACGTGGCCTTGGTTTGCACCTCTGAACGTATGCAGAGTTCTCTCTGGCTATGGGGTATTATGATGACGCAACGCTTGGAACAGCCCGTCATTACCACCTTCGGCCGTCAAGGCGATGCCTTACACGCAGAGTGGAATGAAGTAAAGAATGCTTCTACTTACTTCCTTGAGTTCTATAAGGAAACAGACAAGAAGAACGTTACGGCTAAATTCTTGCCCGAAAGCGACGTGACCGACGCCGTAGGTGAGGTTTCACTCGGCACAGGTACGATGTACTTCACGGGTAGCGGAACGGTTCAAACCATTGATTACCCTGACGGCATTACCAACATTCAGTACGTACTGAAGTCGGGCGGCCCGCGCGGCACTTCTACCTTTGGCGTAGAAGGTTCTAACGACAATGGCCAGACGTGGACGCGCATTGGTGAGTTGCAACGCATCAATAGTGTTGATGCCGACGGTACTGCTGTCGACCTCAGTACTTACATGAAGGGCAAGACCTACAAACGCTTGCGCATGGTCTGCGACTTTGGAGGCCGCTTGGTCAACATCACCAACTTTAGTCTGACCTATAACGATGGTGTTGTACTCGACACGTTGGCAATGGGTGCTTCTGGCAACAATGGCCGCGACACGCAAGTCACTATCAACGAGACAACTCCAGGAGAGTTCAACACAGGTCGTTACCGCTTCATCGTCACCGCAGGCGATGGTATGCTCTACTACGAATCTTCTGTCCCCGCCATTTACGACGCAGAAGCCACGGGCATTACCGACGTGACCACCAACGGTGAGGCCTCACTCGTTCCCGTTCGTGCTCTCTGCAAAGAAGGCATTGTTACGTTAGCTGGCTTAACTCCCAACAAGGCTGTTACGCTTTATGCTACCGACGGCCGTGAGTTGCTCCGCTTCGTTCCTACCGCAGCCCATGCAGCCGTTAAGCTGAACGGCTACGAAGGAGTGGTGATTGTTAAACAATAAAGTTTCTTGGGTTGACGAGTTGACGAGTTAACGAGTTGACGAGTTGACGAGTTAACCTCTGTCAACTAAAAAAGAGACAAACTTACCCGTTAACTTGTTTACTCGTTAACTTGTCAACCCAAAACAACCAATATAAAAGAAAAGAATGAAACAACTTCTATTCAGCATACTCGCCCTGTTGGCCACTCCCGTGTTGGCACAGCAGGTGGGCAAGGTGAAGCCTCAACAGCCCACTGCCCCCCCATCGGCACAAAAGTATGCGATAACAGCTACAGCTAATGTTGCGAAAGCGCAGGCACTCGACAAAGTAGTGCCCCAACTTTCGAGCATTAACAATAAGGCGGTCACGCTGCGCTGGAATAGTCCTGAAGCCACTGACGGTATATTCGAGGACTTTGAAGGCCATAGCGACTTCGTCATCAACTCGCCAGGTACGACGGGTTGGACTTACATCGACGCCGATAATGCCAACACGTACACGTGGACGGCGGCCTCTTTCCCCAATCAGGGACAGAAGATGGCTTTCATCGTGTTTAATCCGTCAAAGACATCGCCTTCTACTGGTACTTACCCTGCCGTTCAACCCTTCTCGGGCAATAAGATGTTGGTAGACTTTACCGTTGACGGTGGCAACAATGACTTTATCATTTCGCCCGCACTCAACTTCAAGAGCGACTTCCAAATCAGTTTCCGCGCCAAGAGTTATAAGGACACTTGGGGACTGGAACGCTTCAAGGTAGGTTACTCTACTACGGGCACACGTCCTTCTGACTTCACCTTCGTACAGGAGGGCGACTATACCGAGGCTCCTCTCGACTGGACGCTGTTTGAATACCGCATTCCGAAAGAAGCCAAATACGTCTGCATCAACTGCGTTTCGAACAACGCGTTTATGTTTATGCTCGACGACATCTTCATCGGCACGAACCAAGTGCGTCCGAGAGTAGCCGCACGCGCTACCTCTACCGACGCTCGCTTAGCAGGTTTCAACCTCTATCGTGACGGCGAGAAGGTAAACACAGAGTTAATCAAGGCCGTTTACGCTACCGACAACGTACCCGACTATCGCACTTATAGTTACACCGTGCAACCCGTCATGACGGACAATACAGTAGGCGATATGTCTGAGGCCCTCAGCGTTGAAGTGCCTGACGTGCGCTTGCTCCCCTTCTTCGACGACTTTGACAACAACACCATTGACTCTACACGTTGGAGCCGCCCCACCACTAAGGCGGGCGAGGAGAATAAGTGGAAAAGCGACTACTATGCTTACGGTTTGGTAGACTTCTCTGCTTGCTATCCTTACTCAAGTATGGCTGACTACTCACAGAGTCTTGTCACACGCGAACTCAATACGCCCAACCCCGACAATACGTGGATACGCTACGAAGTTCGTCTTGACTACAACTTAAAGTATGCCGTAAGCGGACTGTACAGTGTGCTCGCCACCGAGATTTCTACCGACGGTGGCAACACTTGGACGCAGGTAGACAGCATTAAGAACGACATAGGTTCGTTCAGCTGGCGCACTTACGAGTTCCCCTTGAACAAGTATCTGGCCAACAACCACTTGTTTAAGATTCGTTTCCGCGCTTGGGGTAACGATGCACGCTACGTCAACTACTGGTTCGTTGACGACGTGAAGATATGGAACCCCACTACGCACGCTACTACGATCAAGACGCTCAATGCGGGCCACCCCGTAGCCAACTGCGTGGTGAAGATGACGGCCGACAATGGTGCTTCTTACACCGAGACATCTGACGCCAACGGCAACATCAGCCTGCCTCGCATGGAAGAAGGCACTTATACCGTTACGGCCGAAGCAGCAGGTTATAACTTCTTGACTACGGAATGGAAGTTGGACGCCAACAGTGGTACCACCTTCACGGCTAACCTCACACGCCCTGTGCTCAACATCTCTGAACAGACCATTAACCAACAGAGCGCATTGGAGGCTTTGACGCAGAAGACCTTTACTATTGAGAATACTGGCGACGGCGACTTGCAGTACAACTTCACCCCCACGCCAAAGCCGCAAAGCGGAACGACCGAACATCGTTGGGACGTGACGCAGGCTTTCGACGCTTCGGGCGATATGCAGAGCAGCGTGACCTTTGACGGTGAAAACTTCTACACTTCGTCAAACTTCTTCTTGGGCAAGTTCTTTAAGTACGACCGCGAGGGCCACTTCCTTGAAGAGTTCTCTGTACCGGGCATGTACTATGCTGTAAATGACCTTACTTTCGACGGTAAATACTTCTACGGCTCTGACCGCAAGAACCGCATCTTCGAGCTTGACTTGCGCAACAAGCGCCTCGTTAGCACGATCGACATTCCTTCTGAGCCTGACCTCTGCGTAACACACATCGCTCACGACCCCCGCACTGACGAGTTCTGGGTAGGTGATTACAACACCTTAGGTCGTGTTAACCGCAAGGGCGAGGTAACGCTTGATTTCTATAAGTTGAACAACCTCGTGAGCATGGACGTATTCGGTACAGCCTTCGACAATGTTACTCCTGGTGGGCCTTACCTCTGGATGAGCGACCTCGTTACGTCGGGCCTTAACACGGTCGATAAGGTAACAATCAAGCAATACGACTTGAACAATCGACGCGTCGTAGCGGAAGAACACTCTGCTATCGACATTCCGGGTTACAAGACGGGTTCACTCACTACGGGTGAAAACAACCTCGTCGGTATTGACTGCACCACGACTTTGGTCAACGGCAAACTCTCTTTGGTTGGTATTTTGCAACAATCTCCTTCTCGCATCTTTGCCTACACCTTGGCCGACATCGATCCTTGGGTAAAGGCCTCTCCTCTGGTTGGTACACTCAAAGCGGGCGAGAAGCAAACGATCACACTCGACTTTGACGCACGCAGCGTGCAGTTGAATGAGCAGAATAGCACAACGTTGACTTTCAACTCTATTCCTGCACTGGCCGACAATCACGACATCAGCCTCAACCTCACCGCTACTGAGGCAGCTGCTTACCCACGTCCCGTACAGCTCACGGCTACGGCTGAGGGCGAGTCAAGCGCTGCACTCGCATGGCAAGCTGCGGCTGGTGTACAACCTACGGGCTACGCTATCTATCGCAACGACGTGAAGGTGGGCGAAACTGCTAACACAACCTTTACTGACACAAAGTTGGTGCGTGGCACTTACGCTTACGCTGTTCAGGCACTCTACGGCGACAATGCCTCTACGCTCAGCGATACGGCAAACGTACAAGTGAAGGTGGGCGAACCTTACTTTGCGCCTAACAACCTTACGGCCGACATCACGCTCAACAAACACGTGACGCTAAAGTGGGAAGACCCCTCTTCATTGCTCACGAAGAGTACGATGATTCGCTTCGACGAGGGCAAGAGCGACGACGCTATAGGCGTGACCGAAGGTGGATTCTTCTACGCTGGTATCGCCCTTGACGCTGACGACCTCGCTCCTTATCGTGGTATGCAGATTGACTCTGTACAAGCATTTATTAAGGAACACGTTACAGCACTCTCTGTCAACATCTACAAGGACGGCAAGCGCGTACAGTCTACGCGTATTAGCGACGACTTAATTAAGTATGGTGAGTTCTCTAACTTTAAGTTGAACAAGCCCGTCACTATCGAACGTGGTTGCACTTACTACATCACGTTGCTCATCGCTCACGATGCCAACCTCAAACCGATGGGTACGCACACGGCTACGGCTATCGACGGCAAGAGCAACCTCATGTCGCTCGACGGCCGCGAGTGGTTCCCCGCATCGTATGCTGGTTTCGAAAGCACCAACTTCAATGTGGCTGCTCACTTCGCTCCCGTTGCTGACTACAACGAAACGCAACCTACTGGCTACGTCGTTTATCGCAATGGACAGAAGGTGGGTACTTCTACGACTACTTCTTATACGGAAGACGTCACCGAGGCTGGCACGTACAGCTACACCATAGCTTCTGCCTACGAAGGCGGTACGGAATCAAACGTTAGCAATGCTGCAAAGGTAGAACGCATCAGCCTCGATGCTGCTATGGCACCTACTACGGTCAATGCCAACGTTGTACGCAACCACCGCGTCGACCTCCGTTGGAGCATTCCTGTAGCCAAAGCTTGCACGCTTCCCACCGACCTCACACCACAGGCTAACATCACGCCTGAGGGTTGTCCCGAATACGTGGGTCAGTTTAAGGCGGCTTACACAGGCGAAATGGGTATTGCTTCTGACGGCAAGTACATCTATACAACGAAGTATTCGTCAACGGGTATCATCAACCGTTACACCATGGACGGTACTTTCGACACCAGCTTCACCTTGGCCGTGCCTTCTACCTTGACCACGGGTTTCCGCAACCTCACCTACGACGGTACGAACTTCTACGCTACGGCCAACGGTTCTACGCTCTATGTCATCGACATGGATAAGCAAGAGATAACGGACGAAATCTCTATCTCTGAGATTGGCCGTCACATTGCTTACATTCCCAACCTCGATAATGGTCGTGGTGGCTTTGAGGTGGGCGACTGGGAAACCAGTATCTACACTTCATTGCGCGGTGCGAAACTCGGCACGGGTCCTATGCTGAAGGGCGCTGCGGGTTCGGCTTACTACAATGGCGTTATCTACACCTTCGAACAGGGGTATAACAACAAGTACGAACTCTGTGCTTACGACTTCACCTCTGGCACGCAACTCTGGCACACCAGCTTGGGCAACTATGCGCCTATCAAACCCAGTGAGTCAGCCTCAGCCGGTGGTATGTCGGTTATCCATACCCAAGAGGGTTACACGCTCTTAGTGGCTGCTTTGCAAGAGGGTACAGGTACGCGTTACTTCTACTTCGACCTCGGTTCAGTGAAGGGCCTCAGCGGTTACAACATCTACCGCAATGGTACGAAACTGAACGATGCTCCTTTAGCTCAACGTGCTTACGCTGACCTTGAGAGCACTCCGGGCACATACACTTACGAGATTGAGACGGTCTACATCGACGGTACGGTCTCTGAACGCACAGCGCCCGTTAGCGTAACGATTACTGAAACAGGTCAGGGCGACGTTGCCTCTGACGTGAAAGCGCGCGCAGCCTCTTACGGCTACGACGTGAACGTTACGATGATCGACCCCACCACGCTGGTGGCCGATACGTACGAAAGCTTTGAAGATCAAACCGTTGGCAAGGCCTTCTCACAAATGGGTTGGACGAATAAGGACGGTCTCTTTAAGGTGACGACCGACGATGCCGTTCAAGGCGACAAGGCGCTCTGCGCTGCTGCTGAGGACAAGGCTGAATTGATTATCCCCGTGGGTAAGGAATACGCTGCTCCATTTGCCTTCAGCTTTATGGCACGCAATGGTTTGACGAGCGAAGGCAATGGCGAGATACAAGTGCTCTCCTCTAACGACGGCACGGAGGCTGCTGACTTCATCAACCGTGGCCGCTTCTCGACGACTGAGGCTTGGCAACAGTTCGCGCTCACGCTGCCTGCTGAGAGCAAGTACGTGATATTGCGCGTCAACACGAGCCACGCCGCTCAGTATATCGATGCCATTAGCATTCATACCGATAAGTTGGGCGACATCTATGGCTACGACATCTATCGCGACGGCACGAAGTTGAACGATGAACCTGTAGCTGGGCCTAACTATACGGACCACAACCTCTTGCCAGGTACGTATAAGTATCAAGTTGTGGCTTACTACAATAGTTCGGCTATCAGCGAACTAAGCGAACCAGCCATTGCAAACGTTAACTACACCAATGGCTATCAACAACCAGGTACACTCTCTGTCGTACAAAGCGACAAGGGCAACGAACTCACTTGGAGTGTTCCCGCCTTAGGCGATGCTACAGAATTGCGTTGGCACAACGGCGTTTGCGACAATGCTGCAGGTCTGCCCAGTGGTGGTCAGTACTACGCTGGCGTTGAGTTTGGAACGGACGACCTCAAGGGCTACGACGCATTAAGCGTCTCTGAAGTGAAGTTCTACATCAACCAAGTGCCTGACGTGCTCTACGTTCAACTCTATGAGGACAAAGACCTCGTGTTTGAGAAGTATGCTACCGACCTCCGTCAGTACGCCTTCAACACCGTGCGTCTTGACAAGCCTTTCAAGGTGGACGCAAGCAAAAAGTTGCGTGCAGTCGTTTACGTTGAACACAACAGCATCACCGTACCCTTAGGCTACGATGCTGGTCCTGCCAAAGGCGGTAAGGGTAACCTCTACTCTACCGACGGCACGACTTGGACTACCTTGAGCGACAACGACATTGAGGGCAACTGGAACATCTCTATCATGCTCCAGCCTTATGCTGACAACGTGAAGGCAGCTCCTACAGCTCACCTCAACGCTACGGCTGAACGCTATGCAGCAGCACAACCCGCTGCCAAGGCTGAGACATTGAAGGGTGTTTCCCTCGACGCAGCTCAACCTGCCAGCTTCTTTGCTGGTTACAACATCTACTGCAACGGTGAACGCATCAACGCTACACCGCTCGGCACAGATGCTACGACTTACCTCGATGCTGAGACACATGCGGGTCGTTACTACGAATATCAAGTGAAGGCTATCTATCCCGACTATGGTGAAGTTGGCTCTAACGTTGTTCGTGTCATGACGACTGGCATTAACGATGTGACCATCGACGCTGCCGCTGACAAGGCGCCTATTTACAACCTGAAGGGTATCCGCACCAACCGCACTGAGCGCGGCCCCGTTATTCAGAATGGTAAGAAGCGCTTGCAGAAGTAAGCATTGATAAACACATATAACTAAAAAAATCCCCTTTGCCCCACTCACGTGGGACAAAGGGGATTTTTTTTGCTCACACGATTCGTTACAGAGCCTTGATTTCATACCCTTTGGAGGAGTTGAGCTTTTCCTCCAATCCATCAAGAAGAATGTACACTTTTCAACCTAATTTGCGGAGTATAACGCGCATATTCTCCGCAGATTATGCGGAGAATAGAAGAATTCGTAAGAGGTACAACGAACATTTTATGGAAATAAACGTTTTAGCCCATAGTGGCGACGCACCCTCACCTGGGGGCGACGCGTCCCCGCGTCGGCATTTGCTTGTCAAGGCTCGATGCCTTGACAAGCAAATACATAAGTATCACTAATAGAAGTATTGCCAACTTGGGGTATCGACCCCCAAGTTGGCAATGCCGACGCGGGGACGAGGCTGCTGAAAAAAGCCCCGATGT
>ERZ1026852.977-NODE-977-length-16304-cov-4.698628_pt1 | contig 16304 bp, 7 predicted proteins | sample MGYA00380156_ERZ1026852 | MGnify/ENA primary metagenome ERZ1026852 (study PRJEB33269, sample SAMEA4719792) | human gut metagenome | biome: human-associated habitat; feature: organic feature; material: feces | place: Cameroon | collected 2013-10 ...
CTCTTTCAATGGGAACCGGTATGGTGTCGGCACAATTTTCTGATGTTGAACTTCAAAAAGTGCAACAAATTGTAACTTCAAATGTGCCTGCTCACATGGGCATCGGTGCAGTGAAGGCAAAGTCATTGGAATTGAAGGGTGATACCGTGGTGGTGAACGTAAGTGAGAACTTCCGCGACATTCCATTCACTCCCGAATCTATCGCCACTTTCAAGAGCGATGTGAAGACTGCTCTCGGTGAAGATTACAAGAAATCGAAAGTTGCCCTGCTGATAGCAGGTGACGAAGTGGAGAAGTATTTCGTAGAATTTGACAAGAAGTATGTGCGCAAGCACGCTCCATTCATCACCGATCAAGACGCTAACCGCCGTTTTAAGAAAGGTTTGGACGGCAATATCATCGCCACTTGGCAAAGCCATGGCTGGTATTTTGAAGACCGCCTCAACCGTTGGGAATGGCAACGCGCCCGTATGTTCCAGACCGTGGAAGATATGTACACCCAAAGTTATGTAACGCCATTCCTCATTCCTATGCTTGAAAATGCTGGAGCCTACGTTTGGGACGCTCGTGAGCGCGACACCCACAATTTCTCATCAATTGTGGACAAAGACGGCAAATACTCACAGCACACCTACAGCGAAACCAACGGCAAGATGGCATGGACACAAGGCGAGGGCGCAGGATTCGCTTTCGACCGTGAAACTTACCGTGATTACGAAAATCCATTTGCTGAAGGCACCTACCGTATGGTGCAAGCCACAAAAGACAAAAAGAACCTGTCGGTCGCTCGCTACGATGTGGATATGCCAGAAGCTGGTGAATTTGCGCTTTATATCTCTTACAAGAGCCTCCCCAACAGTGCTAAAGATGTGAAATACACCGTCAACAGCCTTGGTGGCACAAAGAACTACACCGTTGACCAGACTATGGCTGGCGGCGTGTGGGTGTATCTCGGCACTTTCCAGTTGCAGAAGGGTTTGAACAAAGATGTGGTGACCATCTCCAACCTCTCAAAAGACGCCAAGAGCGTGATTACCACCGACGCTATTAAAGTGGGCGGCGGCAAAGCCAACGTGGTGCGCCGTGTGGCACTCCCAACTGAGGAAAACAAGGCTATCGCCAAGAAATACGGTTATGAAAGCCACCTTGGAAAAGAAGGTGTGGCTTACGATTATGTTCACCCAGGCGACCACCCTTGGTTCACCCTCGGTGCGCGCTACTATTTGCAATGGGCAGGTTTCCCACAAAGCGTGTATTCTTCATCAGAAGGCACCAACGATTACAACGACGACTACCGCAGCCGTGGTTTGTGGGTGAATCACTTGGCTGGTGGCTCGCAAGTGCTTCCAGAGCAAAAGGGCTTGAATGTGCCAGTTGACGTTTCATTCTGCTTGCACACCGATGCTGGCACCACCATGAACGACGATATTATCGGCACCTTGCTGATTTACTCTACAAGTGATGGACAAAGCACATTTGGCAACTATAAAAACGGCACTCCACGTGTTCTCTCGCGTGATTTCGCAAATCTTGTGTCATCGGAAGTGTGCGACGTGATTCGTGCGAAATATGAGCCAAACTGGACTCGTCGCGGCATGTGGGACGCTTCTTACTACGAGGCTCGTGTGCCAGAGGTTCCTGCACTTTTGATGGAACTTCTTTCTCACCAGAATTTCGCTGATATGAAATACGGTTTGGATCCAAATTTCCGATTTGATGTGAGCCGTGCCATTTATAAAGGTATCTTGAAATTTATCGCAAAGCGCGACCATCGCGACTATGTGGTGCAACCGCTTCCAGTCAACAGTTTCGCCATTAATGCGACTGGCGCGAATGCGTTCACCCTCACTTGGCAACCTACTGCCGATGCACAAAGCTCCAACGCCGACGCAAAGAGTTATGTGGTGTGCGAGCGTGTGGGTCTTGATGGTGGTTTCAAGGAAATCGCAGTGGTGAAAGAACCAACTTTCAACGTGCAGATTGCCGACAACTTGATTCACAGTTATAAAATCATCGCCATGAACGAAGGCGGCCGCAGTTTCCCAAGCGAAGTGCTTTCGCTCGGTGTGGCAGCTGAAAGCAAAGGCACTGTGGCTGTGGTCAATGACTTCACCCGTGTTTGCGGTCCTGACTGGTTCGACTCTGGCAAGATGGCTGGTTTCTACGACGAGAAAGACCATGGCGTGCCATATATGAAGCAAAACAACTACCTTGGCGCACAATATGAGTTTGAACGCCGCTTGCCATGGGTAGATGACGACGACCCAGGTTTTGGCGCTTGCCGCAGCAACTATGAAACCGGCACACAAGTGGTGGCTGGTAACAACTTCGACTACACCACCGTGCACGGAGCCTCAATCATGAACGCTGGTTATTCATTCGTGTCGATGAGCGAAGCCGCATTTGAAAAAGGCAATGTGAGCGCAACCGACTACAAGGTGCTCGACATCATTTTAGGTAAGCAAAAAGAAACAATGAACGGTAGAGGTGCATTCCCAAGCCGATTCAAGATTTATACTCCAGAATTTATGAATGCCGTGACAGCCTACACTGGCGCAGGTGGCAATGTGATGCTCACCGGCGCGTATGTGGCAAGCGACATTTGGGAAAAGGAAAAACCTGCTGAGGTGGAAATAAAGTTTGCCAAAGAGATTCTCGGTTTCGAGCATCGTGCATCACGCGCCGCTCAATCGGGTGAGGTGAACGGCGTGGTTTCACAATTCGCCGCACTTCCCGCCGACCGCAACTTCACTTTCTGCAACGCCCTCAACAACAAGGCTTACGCAGTGGAATCGCCCGACGCAGTGAAGGCTGCCGACAATTCAGGTGCAACCATCATGCGCTACACTGAAAACACCAAGCCAGCGGCTGTGGCAGTTGACCGTGGCACATATCGCACCGTGGTGGCTGGTTTCCCATTTGAGTGTATCAACAGCGAGGCAGCACGTCACACATTCATGCAAGATGTGTTGAACTTCTTCAACAAGTAACGACTAATTGATTTCACACAATTATATAAGTATTTAAGTAAATAAGGAAATGGAAAGAGTGATCGATTGTTTTTTGCCATACATTGATGCCGAGCAAACTTTGCGCACGGCAGAAGCACTGTTGGCAGAAAAAGAAATCGCAAATGTGTATCTGCTTGCCACTAAGGCCGATGCACAACCAATTGAAGGATGCGGTATGCTTGTGGTGGATGATTTCACATCCACTGCCACAGTAAAGACTATTGCCGCACACGCTCAAAGCGAGTTCACACTCGTTTACAGCAAGCATGAAATGCTGCTTTTCGGCTACAAGGCACTTCAGCGAATGGTGATTGTGGCTCGCGACATTGATGCTGGTATGGTGTATGCCGACCACTATAATTATGCCGACGGCGAATTGCAGAAATCACCTGTAATCGACTATCAGGAAGGTTCGCTCCGCGACGACTTCGACTTTGGTTCAGTAATTCTTTACAACACTGAAAAACTCAAAGAAGCCGCTTCACGAATGACTGCCAACTACAAGGCTGCCGGCAATTATGACCTGCACTTGAAACTCTCACAAAAATATGCCATCGAGCATATTCCAGAATATCTCTACACCGACGTGGTGTGTGACACACGCGCCAGCGGTGAAAGAATTTACGACTATTGCGATCCAAAGAACAACGCAAGCCAAAAGGAAATGGAAGAGGCTTGCACCGAGCACTTGAAAGTGGTGGGCGCATATCTTGAGCCAACCGACTTTGAAGATGTGGATTTCGATTCAGAGAAATTTGATGTGGAATGTACGGTGGTGATTCCTGTGCTCAACCGCGTGAGAGTGATTCGCGATGCTATCAAGTCGGTTTTGAGCCAAGAGGCACCTTTCAAATACAATTTGATTATTGTGGATAACCATTCAACCGACGGCACCACCGAGGCTATCGACGAATTTGCCGCCGATGAGCGCTTGGTGCACATCATTCCCGACCGCAACGACTTGGGCATTGGCGGTTGCTGGAACTTGGCAATCAACGACCCACGATGCGGTAAGTTTGCCATTGGTCTCGACAGCGACGACACCTACGCTACCGTGCACACCCTTGAAAAGATGGTGGCACAATTCTATAAGGATAATGCGGCTATGGTGTGCGGCACTTATGTGGTGACCGATGTGAATTTGAAGGAAATCGCACCTGGAGTAATTGACCATCACGAATGGACTCCCGACAATGGACGCAACAACCTGTTCCACGTGAACGGTGTGGGCGGTCCTCGCGCATTCTACACCCCAATCTATCGTGCTACCAACATTCCTAACACCAACTATGGTGAGGACTACGCCATGGGTTTGGCAATCACCCGCAACTACCGTATGGGTCGCGTTTACGAGGTGATGACTTGCGCACGCCGCTGGGACGACAACACCGACGCTAACCTCGACATCTTCAAGGAGAATGCCAACAACCTGTATAAGGACCGTATTCGCACTTGGGAACTCAAGGCACGCATCAACAAAAACAAGAACTCTAACAAACAATAAAATAAATAGTAATTATCAACTAATTAATTTATTATTATGGCAAAAATTAATTGCTTCATTCCATTTGCAGAAGCAGAACAGGCAAAAGCTACAATCGAAGGCTTGAAGGCTAACGAAAACGTTAACAAAATCTTCCTCCTGGCTAATGCTGATGCAAAAGGCTCTGTTGAAGGTTGTGAACTTATTAATGTAACCAACCTCACAGCCTCTTCTACAATGAAGGCTATTGCGGCTAAGGCTGATGACGCTGATTTCGTAATGCTTTACACCAAGTACAACACCCTCAAGTTCGCTCCATTCGCAATCGAGCGCTTCGTGACTCTCGCTAACGACAGCCAGAGCGCAATGCTCTATGCCGACCACTACAACGTGACCGACAAGGGCGCTGACAAGGCTCCAGTGATCGACTACCAATATGGTAGTTTGCGCGACGACTTCGATTTCGGTTCAGTGCTCTTCTTCTGCGCTTGCTGCTTCAAGAAAGCTGCTGAAGCAATGAAGGCTGACTATGAGTTCGCTGGTCTGTACGACCTCCGCTTGAAACTCTCTCAATTCGGCACTATCACCCACATCAACGAATTCCTCTACAGCGACGTGCAACTCGACACCCGCAAGAGTGGTGAAAAGATTTTCGACTACGTAGATCCTAAAAACCGTGGCCGTCAAATTGAAATGGAACAGGCTTGTACCGAACACCTCAAGGAAATCGGTGGTTACCTCGCTCCTGTTAAGGAAGATGGCACTCCAAACTTCCAGCACATTGAATTCAACCGTGGCGAATTTGAAGTGGAAGCAACCGTTATGATTCCTGTTCGTAACCGTATCCGCACTATCCGCGACGCTATCAAGAGCGTGCTCAACCAAAAGACTGACTTCAAGTTCAACCTCATGGTGGTAGATAACTTCTCTACCGACGGTACTCGTGAAGCAATCGACGAATTTGCTGACGACCCACGCTTGATCCACATCATCGCTGACTACTACGATATGGGTATCGGTGGCTACTGGAACCTCGCTGCTCACCACGAAAAGGCTGGTAAGTTTATCGTTCAACTCGATAGCGACGACATGTACAAAGACGAAAACACCCTCGCCACTATGGTGAACGCATTCTATGAACAAAACGTAGCAATGGTTGTGGGTACTTACATGATCACCGACATCGATGGCAACATGATTCCACCTGGCATCATCGACCACAAGGAATGGACTCCAGAAAACGGCCGCAACAACGCTCTCCGTATCAACGGTCTTGGCGCTCCACGTGCATTCTACACTCCAGTATTGCGCGATGTGAAGATTCCTAACACCAGTTACGGTGAAGACTACGCTCTCGGTTTGAACATTTCTCGTCACTTCCAAATCGGTCGTGTTTACGTTCCTGTTTACATGTGCCGCCGTTGGGACGACAACAGTGATGCATCACTCGACGTAGTGAAGATGAACAACAACAACCTCTACAAAGACCGCATCCGCACTTGGGAACTCCAAGCTCGTGTGGCTATGAACAAGAAGTAATTCTCAGAGAGGTTACACTTAATATAATAATGCTGTGAAACTCCAGACTGAGCCTTGCGCCCAGTCTGGACACAGCTTATTAATAAACAACATACTATTTTATTCGACTATTATATGAACTATACCGAAGAGGTAAACTGTTTGATTGAGCGTCAGATGCGCAACTGGCAAACCGTGGCACAGAACTATGGTGCGCTTGAGCGTGTTGAAACTCGTGAATTGCAACTTGGCGGCTCCACCGTGGTGCTCCAGTTCAATCCGGAGCGTATTCGCTCATCGGCAGCAAAAGTTGATGCGGCATCATTGAAAGCGAGAAAATGCTTTTTGTGCAGCGAAAATCAACCCCAAGAGCAGGAAATGATTCCTTGGCACGGGAAATATAAAATTCAGGTGAATCCTTATCCCATTTTCCCACGCCACCTCACCATTGCCAATATGCAGCATGTGTATCAGTCAATCGTGGGCAGAGTAGGGGATATGCTTCGCTTGTCGGCTGATTTACCAGAGTTCGTATTGTTTTATAATGGTCCTAAATGTGGTGCTTCGGCACCCGACCACATGCATTTTCAGGCAGGCAACAAAGGATTTATGCCATTTTGCGATGAATATCAGTCGGGAAGCGTGACGGTAGAAGCGTTTGCCCATGGCAAAATCAATTATTGCGCATCATCGCCAGGCCGTCCGTTCGTAGTATCGGGAGAAGATGTGGAAGAAGTGGAAGATTTGGCTGAAAAATTCATTGCATTATTGCCGGTGGATGAAGGCGAAGTGGAGCCCATGATGAATGTGCTGTGCTGGAAAGAACAGAACACCTATCATTTGGCTATTTTCCCACGCGTGAAACATCGCCCAAGCAATTATGGTGATGGCGAAGGCCAATTCCTGCTTTCACCCGCTTCTGTGGATATGGGACAGGTGTTTGCAGTGCCTGTGGAAAAAGATTTTAAACTACTAACTGCCGCCGATGTTGAGGCGATGTTCCACGAACTGTGTCTTTCGGTAGGTGGTGCTCAGCGATTAATTCAATTATTTAACTCAAAATATTCTTACGATGAATAAAGTTCCTCAAGTACGTGTCGGAATTATGAACGAACCAGTTGTTGATTTTGTACTCAACAACGAATATCGTGTAGGTGGTAATTTGGTGGCTGGAAACCAGCATGTAGAAGCCATCGACGGTAAAGTGGTGTGGAATGGACAGCAGTACGACGAACTCCTTTTCGAACCAGTGAATGTGGAAACCGACTCTTTCACCCTTGTAGATGTTACGATTGGTGTAAGTTTCCACTGGCGCAGAAAAGAAGTGCAGAGTTTCCGTGGCGCACTCCACCTTATTGTGGAAAACGGCAAAATCACCACCGTCAATGTCCTCTCGGTTGAGGAATATTTGCTGAGCGTGATTTCAAGCGAAATGAGTGCTAAAGCCTCGCTTGAACTGCTGAAAGCCCACGCCGTGATTTCACGAAGCTGGCTTTTGGCTCAAATCTATAAAGACAAAGTTGGCGCTGCTCCTGATGTGATGCTTGGCGAAACCGCCCAAGAGCCAGGAGAAGAAATCAAATGGTGGGACCGCGACGACCACATCAACTTCGATGTGTGTGCAGACGACCACTGCCAACGCTATCAAGGCATAACACGCGCTTCCACCGAAACGGTGAAGAAGGCCATCGAAGCCACATGGGGCCAGGTGCTCATGTATGGCGGCAACCTTTGCGATGCCCGCTTCTCGAAATCGTGTGGCGGTGTGTTTGAAGAATTTGAAAACTGCTGGCAGCCACAGCACTACGATTATCTTGTGGCTCGCCGCGACGGTGAAAATCCTATGGATTTCCCCGACCTTACCCGTGAAGACAATGCCGCAGAGTGGATTCTGTCGGCTCCAGCAGCATTCTGCAACACTTTCGACCCAGAAATCCTCTCGCAGGTGCTCAACGACTACGACCAGGAGACAAAGGATTTCTATCGCTGGACAGTGGAATACACTCAAGACCAAATTTCAGCCCTTATCAAGAAGCGCACAGGCGACGACTACGGTCGCATCAAGAGCCTCGAACCAGTGGCGCGTGGCACATCGGGTCGCCTCTACAAACTGAAAATTGTGGGCGAGAAGATGACCAAGACCATCGGCAAGGAATTGGCTATCCGCTATGCGCTGAGCGAAAGCGCTCTCTACAGTTCTGCCTTCGTGGTTGAGAAGCACGATGTGGATGCCGACGGCTATCCAGCAAAGTTTGTGCTCCGTGGCGCAGGCTGGGGACATGGTGTGGGCTTATGCCAGATTGGTGCTGCCGTGATGGGAGCAAAAGGCTACGACTATAAAGAAATACTACTCCATTATTTCATCGGTGCTGACATTGAAGCACAATACTAATTAACTCGATAATTAACAAAAACTTAATATTATGAGTGAAGAAAAAAAACAAGTCAAAAAAAGAAATCCTTGGTTTTGGATTCCTACCTTGTATTTTGCACAAGGTTTGCCTTATGTGGCCGTGATGACAATATCTGTCATTATGTATAAGCGTTTGGGTATGTCAAACACCGATATAGCCCTTTATACAGGTTGGCTTGGATTGCCATGGGTTATCAAACCATTTTGGAGTCCATTTGTTGACATAATCAGAACTAAACGTTGGTGGGTGTTAATTATGCAATGGATAGTTGCATTTGCTCTTGCTGGTATTGCGTTTACTATTCCGACTGCGTGGTGGGTTCAACTCACATTTGCTGTGTTCATGTTGATGGGATTTGCTTCAGCTACTCACGATATCGCCGCCGACGGTTTTTATATGCTAGCACTGTCAGAACATGAACAATCACTATATGTTGGCATCCGTAGTACATTTTATAGAATTGCCACTGTGTTTGGACAAGGAATTTTGGTGATTCTTGCTGGTTTGATTGAAATGAATTCTGGTCTTGATCCCGTTAATATTACCATTGAGGCCAATCCAAATGTCCCTGCTGTTACTGCAACTTTGCCCACTGTGAGTGTTTCAGATGAAGATGCAAAAGGTGACGTGAGATTTATAGTTAGTGATATGAATACAATCAAAACTTCTGTTAAATCGGTTTCGGTTGTACCCGAGAATATCGCTAAAACTGTATCTACTCAAACTGTAGATAGTACTAGTGCGAATTTGGCATTTAAGGACTATGCAAAAATTATTAACGACTCGATTCAGTATAGCAATATTCATAATGGTTTCTATGTTCCTGACCCTAAGTTCGCTTCAGAAATGGCTGTAGTTTTGAATGAAAAGGAATATGTGGTTCAAGGTTATGAGTGGAATAAAGCCAAATATTTGTATGAATATACCATGACAGATGGAACCAAGGCTATTGAGAGTGAATTGAAAGTAAAAGAAAGCAAAGAGGAAAAGAGTGGTTTTGAAAACTGGATTGCTACCACATTCCCAGATAAATACAAAAACGCAAGTTCTTCTGTAGATGACAACTTCGTGGTTGTTGCTGTTCGCCTCAATAAAAAACCTGCGAAGGATGAAGAGTATGTATTGAATGTATCAAACGATAAAGGTAGCACTGATATTAAGGTAGAACAATCTCGTTTTGTTTTTAATGAATCAAATTGGGATAAACCTGCTTATGTTCGTTTTAGCATAGATCATAAAATTAAAGATAAAGTAGCGTTATCTTCGTTTATTGCCACATCTGGTAACATTCCATTGGCTTGGTCAATTGTGTTTGTCACTCTTTCGATTTTCTTCTTCTGCGTAGTTCTTTATCATACATGGGCTATGCCAAAGCCGGCGACTGATGACGATAAAGAGAAACAGTCTGCTGGAGAAATTATTCACGGTTTTGTTGACACATTTAAGACATTCTTTACCAAGTTCCCATTCTGGCAAACAGTTGCAGCAATTATGTTTATGCTGTTTTATCGCTTCCCAGAAGCACAACTCACAAAGATTATCATGCCTTTCTTGGTAGACCCATTAGATAAGGGTGGTTTGGCATTGTCAACAAGTCAAGTGGGTATCGTATATGGCACCATTGGTATTATTGGTCTTACTATCGGCGGTATTGTTGGTGGTATAGTGGCTGCTAAAGGCGGGTTGAAAAAATGGTTGCAACCAATGGCTTGGAGTATGTCGCTTACATGCTTAACATTCATCTATCTTGCTTTCACACAAGACCAAAGTATGGTTACAATCAATATTTGTGTATTCATTGAACAATTTGGCTATGGTTTCGGTTTCACTGCTTATATGTTATATCTAATTTACTACAGTGAAGGAAAATACAAGACAGCTCACTATGCTATATGTACAGGCTTTATGGCACTCTCTATGATGATGGGTATGATGGCAGGTTGGTTAGAAGATCTCATTGGTTACGAAAACTTCTTCATTTGGACAATTATTTGTTGTGTTGCCACTATCGTTGTTTCTATGATAGTAAAGGTGGATCCAAAATTCGGTTTGAAGGAAGATGATGCCGAGAAAAAAGACTAAAGAACTTATCAGAACTTGATTTTTAATATGAAAAGATATATTTTATCGTTGGCTATGGCTGCGGCTATGATCGCCACCGCACAGGTGAAAACAGGTGTGGAAGTGCTCCGCGACGGAGGCTTCAAGGAACTTCAAGGCAAGCGTGTGGGCTTGGTGACCAACCCAAGTGGTGTGGACCGCAACCTCAAATCCACCGTCGACATCTTGAACGAGGCTAAAGGCGTGAAACTGGTGGCACTTTATGGTCCAGAACATGGTGTGCGTGGTAATGCACACGCTGGCGACGCAGTGGGCGACGCTGTGGATGAGAAAACTGGCGTAAAGACTTACTCACTTTATGGCAAGACCCACAAGCCATCGCCTGAAATGCTGAAGGACATTGACGTGCTGGTTTACGACATTCAGGACATCGGTTGCCGCAGTTACACTTTCTATGCCACTATGGGTATGTGTATGGAGGCTTGCGCTGAAAATGGCAAGGAATTTATGGTGCTCGACCGCCCAAATGCCGTGAGTGGCACTAAGGTGGAAGGCAACCTCGTGGAGAAAGGCTTCTTCTCAATGGTGAGTAAATACGCTATCCCTTATGTATATGGCCTCACTCCGGGCGAACTCGCTTTGTATCTCAACGAAGAAGGTGTGATTGCCAAGAAGGCAAAACTCACCGTGATTCCTATGCAGGGCTGGAAGCGCAACATGACTTATGCCGAAACCGGTCTGCCATGGGTGGCTCCATCACCACAAATCCCAACTCCCGACCATGCAGCATTCTATGCCATGAGCGGTGTGATTGGTGAACTCTATGCTTTCAACACCGGTATTGGCTACACTTTGCCATTCCAATGCTTTGCCACTCCTTATCTCGATGCTGATAAACTTGCCGATGCGATGAATGCCCTCAACTTGCCAGGTTTCCGCTTCCGTCCAATCAATTTCAAGCCATTTTTCAAGGTTGGTCCTGAAACTGCCGACGCGATGAAGGAAATGCACGGTGTGCAAGTGTATATCACCGACCTCGACAAGGCAAACCTCACTCTTTGCCAGTTCTACTTCCTGCAAGTGCTTCACGAATTGCACCCAGAAGCCAAGATTTTCGATGCCAACGCAAAGCGCGGTTACGGCATGTTTGACAAGGTGATGGGTACCGACCAAATTCGTGTGCTCTTCAGCAAGCGCTATAAGGTGGCAGACATTGAAGCATACTTCAACAAAGATGCTGAGGCATTCAAGGCTAAATCAAGCAAGTATTACTTATATCAATAATTTCGCACACACAAATCGTATCAGTGAAGGAGATTTATAAAAAATATATTCGCAACATATCGTGGTTTATACCTGACGATAGGATTTACACCGACGATTTGCGATGCCTGGCTTGGGGTACGGATGCCGGTTTCTACCGACACATACCCCAGGTTGTGGTACGCAGCAAGACGGAGGAAGAAGTGTCGCGTTTGCTCGCTGAGGCAAGCAAACTGGGGCTTCCTGTCACTTTCCGTGCTGCTGGTACCAGCCTTTCGGGCCAGACTACTACCGACTCAATTATGATTGTGGCCGGTAAAAATTGGGAAAAATATGAAGTGAACGACGATGCTTCGGTGATCACTATGCAGCCGGGCATCGTGGGTCATAAGGTAGATGAGATATTGCGCCCTTATGGCAAGACATTCACCCCCGACCCTGCGTCGAAAAACTCGGCAATGGTGGGCGGTATTGTGATGAACAACGCTTCGGGTATGAGTTGCGGAACCCATGCCAATAGCGACAAGGTGATGAAGTCGATGCGTATCGTGTTTGCCGACGGCACAGTGCTCGACACTGGCGACGCCGACAGCCGCAACGCATTCAAGCAATCGCACCCCGAAATCATCAAGGGTATTGAGGATATTCGCGACCGTGTGCTTGCCGATGAAGAACTTGTGAAGCGCATCAAGCATAAATATGCCATTAAGAATGTGACCGGTCTCAACATTTACCCATTCGTTGAGCATACCGACCCATTCGACATCATCACCCACTTGATGGTGGGTAGTGAAGGTACGCTTGGTTTTGCCAGCGAGTTCACCATGACCACAGGTCACCTCTATTCATATTCGTCGAGCGCAATGCTTTATTTCAAGGATATGCGTGAGGCTTGCGAATGTGTGGTGGCTTTGAAGAACAGCCCTGTGGAATGTGCCGAGTTGTTGGACAAGAAGTCGCTGGCTTCGGTTAACGACACCACCGGCGAAAACCTCACCGCAATTTTGGTGCGCACATCTGCCGACACCAAAGAGCAGCTCGCAGCCAACGTGGCAGCGATGGAAAAGGTGCTCGAAGGCTTCAACCTCTATGTGAAGCCCAAGTTCACCTCCGACCCTGAAGAAAACGCCAAATATTGGGCAATCCGCTCTGGCGTGTTCCCTGTGGTGGCTGGCACCCGTCCGCTGGGCACTACTGTGATTATCGAGGACATTGCATTCCATATCGAAGATTTGCCCGATGCCACTTGCGACCTTGCACAAATGCTACAAGACCACGGCTACGACGATAGTTGCATCTACGGCCATGCGCTTGAAGGCAACTACCACTTCATCATCGCCCAGTCGTTCAAGACCGAGGCTGATGTGAAGCAGTATCGCGACTTGATGAGCGAAATCACCAAACTTGTGGTCGACAAATACGACGGTTCACTCAAGGCAGAACATGGCACAGGTAGAAATATGGCTCCATTCGTGGAAACAGAATGGGGACCAAAAGCGTTTGCGGTGATGAAGGAAGTGAAACACTTGCTCGACCCACAAAACATTCTCAACCCTGGCGTGATTTTCAACGACGACCCTGATTGCTTCGTGAAATCGTTTAAACCACTCCCATTGACCAACGAGCACATCGACAAGTGTATGGAATGTGGCTTCTGCGAAGTGAACTGCGTGAGTTGTGGCTTCACCATGTCGTCGCGTCAGCGCATCGTGGTGCAACGCGAAATAGCGCGTTTGAAAGCCACGGGCGAAGACGATGCACGCTTGAAGCGACTTCAAAAGCAATATGTATATTACGGCAACGTGACTTGCGCCGCCGATGGTTTGTGCAGCACCTCCTGCCCGATGAAAATCAACACTGGAGATTTGACGCACGACTTGCGTAATGCCGCCATCAAACCAAACTCCTTCACTCATAAAGTGGGCGACTTCTGCGCCAACAATGTTCCAGCCATTCGTTCGGGTATCAAACTGGCACTGCGTTCGGCAAGTTTGGCACAAGCCGTGATTGGCGAGAAGGGTGTGGAAACTGTTGGTAAGGCTATTCATGCGGTGGGCGGTCCGCTTTGGACTCCATCGTTGCCAAAAGCATATTCTGCCCACGAGATTGAGCAAGCCGAATCAAAGAAAAAGGTGGTTTACTTCCCAAGTTGCCTCAACCAAACCATGGGTAAAGGACACAAGGGGCCACAAACCAACCTTGTGGACGAAGTGGTGACATTCCTCAACAAAGCAGGCTGGGAAGTGATATTCCCTGCCAATATGAAGAAGATGTGCTGCGGTATGATTTGGGAAAGCAAGGGTATGCCCGACATTGCCGACAGGAAAACTGCCGAACTTGAGGCCGCGCTCCTTGAGGCAAGCGAAAATGGCAAATATCCAGTGATTTGCGACCAAAGCCCATGTATGCACCGTATGCAAAAGCACATGACTAAGGTGAAACCACTTGAACTGATGGAGTTTATTCACGATTATGTGGCAGATTCTCTTGAGTTCCACCAGATTGACGAGCCAATTGCAATTCACCTCACCTGCTCAACCCGATTGATGAAAGTGGAGAATAAAATGCTCAACTTGGCGCGTCGCTGCTCAAGCAATGTGGTGTTGCCAGAGGGCGTGGGTTGCTGTGGTTTTGCTGGCGACAAGGGTTTCAACAACCCTGAGGTGAACAAGTATGCGCTGCGCAAACTCCGTGCCGCTATCGAAAAGGCGAATGTGAAGCGAGGCTACTCCAATAGCCGCACCTGTGAAATCGGTTTGACCACCCACAGTGGTGTGCCTTATCAGTCGCTCGTGTATCTCATTAATGAATGTACTACCGTAAAATAAAAAATCATCATAACTATATGGCAAATAATAGTAAACGCTTGAAATCCCTTGATATCCTTCGCGGTATCACAGTGGCTGGTATGTTGCTTGTCAACAACCCCGGCAGCTGGGGCAACCTGTATGCGCCACTTGGCCATGCCGAATGGATAGGCTTGACACCAACCGACTTGGTGTTTCCTTTCTTCATCTTCTGCATGGGTGTGGCGATGTTTTTCTCTTTGAAGAAATTCAATTTCACCATGTCGAAAACGCTCGCCGTGAAAATGATTCGCCGCACCGTGCTGCTGTTCATTATCGGCTGGGCTGTGCAATGGTTCAGCCACTTGATGTATGGCATGTTCCGCGATGGCAAATCGTTTGCCGAGGCAGCAAATAATTTAGATTCAATTCGCTATTTGGGTGTGTTCCAACGCTTGGCATTGGTGTATTTCTTTGGCACCCTTTGCGCCACATTCATTAAATATCGCTTCATCCCTTGGGTGATTGCAGGTATTCTCGCTGTGTATGCATTGATTTTGGGCGTAGGTCATGGTTATGAGTTCTCAACTGGCAATATCATTGCTGTAATCGACAATGCTGTGCTTGGTCCTAACCACATGTACCACGAAAGCTATAATGGCATGAGCGTGGCATTTGACCCAGAAGGCATTTTGAGCACACTTCCATGTATCGCACACACCCTTATCGGCTTTATGGTGGGTGGCGTGATTTTGAAGCACAAAGACAACTCTTACCGTGTGGGTCGACTCCTGCTCATCGGCTTTATCTTCATTTTGGCAGGCTGGTTGCTCAGTTATGGCATTCCATGTGGCAAGAAGATGTGGTCAACCACCTTCGTATTGCTCACCTGCGGTTTGGCAATGAGTGTGTTGGCTCTGTTGATTTATGTAATTGATATGAAGGGTCACTCAAAATGGTGCTACTTCTTCGAGGCATTTGGTGTGAATCCACTTTCTCTTTATGTGCTGGGTAGTCTCTTGGCTATCGTGTTTGGCTCAGTGATTATCAGCACTTCTGATGATTATGTGAAGGGTGATGCTGAAAAGGCTGCCGCTATCTACACTAAACTCGCTGCCGACAGTTGCGCACAGGCTCAAAACAACCTCGCTATTGCTTACTACAATGGCGACGGTGTGGAAGAAAACAAGGATGAGGCACTGAAACTCTTTAAGGCTGCCGCTGCCGATTCATCGATGGTGAATGCTCGCTACAATTTGGCTTTGGCATACATGCAAGACGATGATGCCATCAACGACCAGGAAATCCTGCCATTGCTCACCGAGGCTGCTGACTCATCAATCGCCAATGCGCAATACAACTTGGCACTTTGCTACGACTTCGGTAAATTCGGCATCGCCACCGACCATGTGAAGGCTGCCGACTACTATATGGAAGCATCGAAGCAAGGTATGCACCGCGCACAGGCAGCAGTGAACCTCTGCTATGCCGACACTTTGGGTGTGACCACCGAACTGAAATACGACGACATCTTCTTGCCTGCTATGCAAAAGAGCAAGGCATTTGAAGGTGATAGCCTCACAGCCCTGCAAACCAGCTTCAACGAGGCTGTGGCTGTGGCATCGGGTGCCGGTGATCGCAACTCTATCAAGGGCGCGCTCTACGATGCGTATAAGTCAATCACCCTGTCAGATAAGATGGCATCGTGCTTGTATGCAATACTTTTTGTGTTGTTTAACTGGATATTCGGTTATATCCTCCACAAGAA
>ERZ1026852.981-NODE-981-length-16251-cov-5.844221_pt1 | contig 16251 bp, 10 predicted proteins | sample MGYA00380156_ERZ1026852 | MGnify/ENA primary metagenome ERZ1026852 (study PRJEB33269, sample SAMEA4719792) | human gut metagenome | biome: human-associated habitat; feature: organic feature; material: feces | place: Cameroon | collected 2013-10 ...
ATTTGTCACCGCGAGAACAGCTCAACTTTATTTGTAAAACAAATATAATTTTCTACTATGAAGCGCAATTTATTTCTTGCGGGCATTATTATTCTAGCCTCGCTTCTGGCATGTGAAAAAAATAACGTGCCGGGGACCAAAGATCCCGAGATGGTTCAAGTTAATGAAGTCTTGAATCTTACTCCTAATTTTATTGGCTCCATAAGTGGTGTCGAAAGCGGTCAATTATATGAATCAGGTGATTCGCTGACACTTGAACTTGCTCCTGGAGATGTTTTGAACTCAGGTTTTTATAAAGGAATTATGGAACATATCCACGTTCATGTAGGCGATACAGTATATATGCCTGAGTTTCCGAAAACGACAGAGGAGTATGTCCGGTCATTGTCAATGAAAGTTGCTGTTCCTAAGAAGCCTTTCGGAATCGTCGTTGCCTATGCTGTCCAGCAGCAGCTCGCTCCTGATGGATATACAATGCGTCTGGAAGACAATAATGACGGCATTGTCCTATATGGCGTCAGCCCTGGGCAGAAATACAAATACTTTGATTGTTATCTGAGAACGCCTGATGCCTATACCATTGAAAAAGTTGAGTTTAAGGTTGGTGATGGAGGATGGCAGGATGTGACGGCTGTCAATGGGTGCAAATTCAAGCGGACCTCATCTCTAGACTGGGTTTATATTGTTAGCATTCGTCCTGACTATAAGAATGTTACAGGTGATGTTACTCTTCGAGTGAAGGGCAGTCAGCATGCGCGTTACGGCATCAAGTGGCTGAACACTGAGTATGTAAAGACAGATATCCCTGAAGGCTGGCAGCCTAATGTCCTCCCGGAAGAGTCGATAGATGGAGAGCAGGTAGGCGCTCAGTTCTATACAATAGACGGGTATTATCTGGACAGTGTCAGCTCTAACATTGACGGCCTTGAACTTCAGTGCATTGCGCGAAGTGCCGTGCTTTTTGAAATGCCTGCTTCAGATGTTGAGATTTCTTTGAATTTCAAGAAAAAAGCGGATGTCTCTTATAATGGCGGAACGCATATTACATCTGCGCAGATTTATGACGCTAAAGATATTTATTACGGAGTGCCTACCTCCAATGGTATTCCTGGTGAGGCTGTCTATCTTTTTGTCAATGTCGATAAGGGCTTCAAGCCGTCGAAAGCTTATGTATCAGGATCTGATACCGGTTATGACTTTGTGATTTATGGTGATGGCATTGACAAATACCAATACTATGCAGAGGTTGTTTTGCCAGAAAGTGACGGCCCTTTCGAACTGACGTCAGAAGTGGTGAAATCATACGTTGCTTCCGGTAGCAATATTCTTTTTGACGGAGGGCATGATTATGCCGAAGGAGAGTTGGTTTCATTTCAGGTATATGTCCCGTCAGGAAAGACGTTGTCTGGAGTAAAGGTGACAAGTTCTGATGGAAAAGAAATAGAATGTACCATGGATAATACCAAGGGCTCGTTTGTGATGCCTGCCTGTGACGTGACAGTCGTAGCAGATTATGCAGATACCGATCCTGGCTCAATAGCTCATATATCGGCGATTTATGATGCTGACGAGTATAGTGTATTCTCTCAGACGAACCCTTATTATCAGAGAATTACATCCGATGGATTGGATGTCCCGGCAGGGACCATGCTTTATATCAATATTACCAGCAATTACGGCAATCCTTTCTGGGTCGGTGTGAAAATAGGGGAGACTGTCAATTATTATAAAGCTACTGAGGATCCGGATTATGGAGACGTTTCTTTCGGCAAGTCATTTGTCTTCTCTGCTGACGCTGTCATAAAGGTCGGCAGTTCAGAGGATTCTGTCAAGTTTTAGGGTTCTGGGAATATTTACATTTACATGGGAGGTGTCGCTTGATATTATCAGGTGACGCCTTTTGCTTTAAGTCTATGCGGTGCAGAAATGTCAGGAGAAATGATTAAATTTGCACGATTTAAATAATGTAACTCAATGTCAATGCGAATAGATATTCTTACTGTGGTGCCTGAACTGCTGGAGAGTCCGCTCGGACACTCTATAGTTGGTCGTGCCATAAAGAAAGGGCTGGTGGAAATCAATGTCCATAACATCAGAAAATACGGAATAGGTTCAAGAAACACTGTAGATGACTATTGCTATGGTGGGGATGCAGGTATGGTCATGATGGTGGAGCCTGTGTTCAAGATGATCAATGAACTTAAGGCCGAGAGGGACTATGATGAAATCATTTACATGTCTCCAGATGGAGAGCAGCTTACCCAGGGAATTTCCAATGAGTTGTCACTCAAGGGGAATATCATGATTTTGTGTGGTCACTACAAAGGCATTGACGAGCGTATCCGGGAACATCTCATCACAAGGGAAATTTCGGTCGGAGACTATGTCGTGAGCGGGGGAGAAATTCCTGCAGCACTCTTGGCAGATTCCATTGTCCGTCTTATACCTGGTGTCCTTACGGATGAGACCTCGGCTCTGAGCGACAGTTTCCAGGATGGACTCGTGTCACCTCCAGTTTATACCCGTCCGGCTGAATTCAATGGCTGGAAAGTGCCGGATGTCCTTCTGAGCGGCAATCCGCGTATGATTCAGGATTGGCAGATGCAGCAGGCTTTGGAAAGGACTAAAAAACTCAGACCTTATCTTTTGGATGAAAAAAATGGTAAATAGGTGCTATTTTACAACAAAAAGTATCTAAAACGTTTGCAGATTTAATAAATAGATGTAAATTTGCAGTGTTTTGATAAAACGTTAAAGGAGATTTTTTTAAATCGTTAGCCCATAGGCTATAACCAGCAATAATTAGACCAAGTTAGTCGGTGAGTTTGTTTTAAATTATTTAGACCGGCTATTTTAGAAAAATAACACTCTACAGATGACAGAGATAAGCCCGGCAGTGATGCTGGGCTTATCTTTTGCGTGTCGGTTCTGTTGCCGGCTGTTCTCTTTGTCACTTTTCATTGTCATTAACTCGCAAAGAACATTATTTTGCATGTCCTTGACATTAGATTTCTGCGTGATTGTTCGCTAATTATGGATTAAAATTCATATATTTGCCAAACGAACATTTTGAAAAACTCAAATAGTTCTTTGAGGATGCCAGTGCAGTAAATGCTACCGGAATCTTCTTATATTTTTTGTTTTAACAGTAACACTTATCAGTTATGAGTGAAGAATTGAAACCTGGTGCAGAAACGACACCAGATGTACTTGAAAATGCCATGACCGAGGCGACGGAAAACAAGGTCGAGAATGTTGCGTCTGAGCAGGAAATCGAAAATGAACAGGTTGCAGACTATTCTGACATGACTTTGGCAGAACTTTCCCAGCTTTTCGAGAAATTGGCAGGAAGTGATGACCGTATGGCGAAATCTAAGGAAGCAGAGGCGATCAAGGCTGCTTTTTACAAGAAACTCTCTAAGGAAAAGGCATCTTCCGGTCTGGAAGTTTCTGAAGAAAACGCTTCTGAAGATGCAACAGAAGAGAATGTCAAGCCGGAGTCTGAATCTGAGAATGAAAAAGAGACATTGAATCCTTTCGCTGCACTTGAAAACGGATTCAAGGCTATATACATGAAATATAAGAAAGAGCGTGCAGAATACAATAAGAAGGTAGAGGCTGAAAGGGAAGACAACCTTGCCAAGAAACAGGCTGTCATTGATGAACTCAAGGCGCTTGTCGAGAAGCAGGATGATCTCGGGGCCGCATTCCCCGCATTCAGGGAACTTCAGGCAAGATGGCGCGCCATCGGACCTGTTCCGGCACAGAACTTCAGGAATCTGAATGATACGTATCAGTTCTATGTTGAGCAGTTCTATGATAAAGTCCAGATAAACAGAGATTTGAGAGACCTTGACTTTAAGAAGAATCTTGAGGCTAAAGAGGAATTCTGTCAGGCGGCTGAGAAACTTTCCGAGAATGAGAATGTTGTGGATGCTTTCAAAGAACTTCAGAAACTTCACGAGCAGTGGAAAGAGTTTGGCCCTGTTGCGAAGGAGTTCAGAGAGCAGATCTGGGACAGATTCAAGGCAGCGACCGCCGTCATCAATAAGAAATATCAGGCATATTTCGAGGAGCAGAAGACCAAACAGGCCGAGAACCTTGTAGCCAAGACGGCTCTTTGCGAGAAAGTAGAGGCTATAGCTGACAAGGAGGACATCAAATCTTCCAACGAGTGGAATGCACTTTCCAAGGAGATCGAGGAAATCCAGAAGGAGTGGAAGACCATAGGTTTTGCATCCAAGAAGGAGAATCAGAAGATTTATGACAGATTCAGAGCGGCATGTGACAAATTCTTCGGCAGAAAGCGCGACTTCTATGTCCAGTTTAAGGACAACATGAACGAGAATCTTGACAAGAAGATGGCCATTATCCTTGAGGCAGAGGCACTTAAGACCAGTACTGAATGGAAGAAGGCTACAGACCAGTTCATCAGTCTCCAGAACAGATGGAAAGAAATCGGTGCGGTTCCGAGAAAGAAATCAGAGCAGCTTTGGAAGAGATTCCGTGCAGCATGTGACGAGTTCTTTACAGAAAGAGACAAGCATGCGACATCAGAGAACAACTATGGCGCAAACCTCAGGGCGAAGAAGGCTCTCATAGAGGAAATCAATGCCTTTGTTCCTGACGGAGAGACCTCTCTTGCGGAAGCACGTGAGAAATTTGCTGCAAGATGGCAGGAAATCGGTTTCGTGCCTTTCAAGGAAAAGGACAAGATTACCAAGGCATACAATGATGCGATGTCTGCAAAATTCCATGATGCACCTCGCTCCGGAAAGGGTGGCGGACGACAGAACTTAGGCAAGTCAGAGAAGGACCGCCTGATTCAGAAGTACAACAAACTTCAGCAGGATCTCGATACATATGAGAACAATATCGGATTCTTTGCAATGTCGAAGAACTCCCAGCCGCTCATCGAGCAGATGCAGGCCAGAATCGAGGACGTGAAGAAAGAACTCAAGGACCTCGAGTCTCAGATTCATTCACTTGAAGAAACAGAAAATAAATAACTCATAACGACATTTATGTACTTGCCATATCCCCCGAATGTCGGAGGGTATGGCAAACTAATGAAAAAGACAGATGAACAAAAATACGATTATCGGCTTTGTTCTGGTAGGTGTGATTTTTTTCGGATTCACATGGTATCAGTCAAAGGAGTATGAAAAGCAGGCCGAGTATCAGGCTCAGGTTGATTCAATTGCAAGGGCGGAGCGTCTGGCCCAATACAGGGCCGACAGCATCGCCGGAAGATTGCCGGTGGCTGACACATTGGCAAACGGGGACAAGCCTGTAGATGATTATAGTCCGGCTCCTATCTACAAAGATTCACTTCTCGAAAAATCACACTCTGAGGAGGCTTCCTTCTATAAGCTTGAGAATGACAAGATTGCAGTGGAATTCACGACCAGAGGTGCTCAACCATATTCCGTAAAGGTAAAGAATTACAGGAATTACGATTCTACTGATCTCTATCTTTTCCGTCCGGGAGACAGTGAGATGGGCGTTGAAATCTATGCTGGTGAAATCATCAATACCAAGGATTTCAATTTCCAGTTGGCTGAGAAGACTGACTCATCTATAGTTATGCGCCTTCCATTTGCGAAAGGTGGCTACATCCAGCAGAAATATACCTTGGAAGAAGGAACATTCGTCGTAAGCAACGAGATGTCATTCGTCGGCATGAACGGAGTTATTCCGAGAAATGTCTCATACTATGATTTCGACTGGGACGTAACTATCCCTCGTATGGAGAAAGGCTATAAGAACGAAGTCCAGTATTCCAAAGTTGACTATTACTTCGGCGGCGACAAGAAACCTGAAGAAATAGGCCGTGGCAGAAATGCAGACAAGAGGATTGAGAACAGGATGGAGTGGTTTGCATTCCAGCAGCAGTTCTTCTCTGCCATCATGAGACCGGTTAATCAGTTCGCGTCCGGAGAACTTGCCATCAATTTCGTTCAGGAAGATGACGCTTCACATAACCTGATGACATGTTCCGCAAAGATGCGCGGAGATTTCCGCATCGCTGATAATATGGTGATAGGCAATGAGTTCTATTTCGGTCCTAACCATTACAAGACTCTCAAGTCATACGGCAGAAAATATGAAAAGATCATTCCTCTGGGAGGCTGGATGGTCGGTTGGTTCACCAAATGGGTAATCATCCCGCTCTTTGACTTCCTCCACAAGTTCATCTCGAACTTCGGAATCATCATCCTTCTTATGACATTGTTCATCAAGATAGTAGTCCTTCCGTTTGCATACAAGTCTTATTCTTCATCCGCCAAGATGCAGGCCCTCAAGCCTGAAATGGATAAGATCAATGCCAAATTCCCTAAACAGGAAGACGCATTGAAGAAACAGCAGGCTACAATGGAGTTGTATAAACGTGCCGGCGTAAATCCGATGGGAGGATGTCTCCCGATGTTGCTCCAGCTTCCTATTCTCTGGGCAATGTTCCGGTTCTTCCCGGCATCCATCGAGTTGAGACAGCAGTCGTTCCTTTGGGCTGATGACCTCAGTGCATACGATACGATTCCTCTGCTCGACTTCGGTACAAGGATTCCACTCCTCGGCGACCATATTTCATTGTTCGCTCTCCTTATGGCAGTGTCAATGTTCTTCTACTCGAAGATCACTACACAGAGCCAGATGTCAGGAAACGACCCTAATATGGCTTCTATGCGCTTCATGAGTGTATGGATGATGCCTATCATGATGTTCTTCATCTGCAACAGTCTGTCAGCCGGACTTACTTATTATTATCTCCTCTCGAACCTTATCACTATGCTTGAGACCTGGATAATCAAGAAGTTCTTTGTCCGTCCTGAGGACGTTCTTGCAAAACTCAAAGCTTCAGAAGGAAAGGCAATGCCGAAGAGCAAATGGCAGCAGCGTCTGGAAGAAGCCCAGAAGATGCAGCGTCAGATGATGAAGGAACAGGAAAAGAAGGCAAGACGATAAAATCAGTTGTCATGTCGATAACATCAAAGATAAGAGAAATCAATAGCGAACTGCCACAGGGAGTAAGACTTGTGGCAGTTTCCAAATTCCATCCAGCCGAATGTATTATGGAGGCGTACAATGCCGGTCAGCGTTTATTCGGCGAGAACAGGCCACAGGAGTTTGCGTCCAAATGCAAAGTGCTCCCGAATGATATAGAATGGCACTTCATTGGACATCTGCAGACCAACAAACTTAAACTCGTTCTTCCATATGCCCATATGATCCAGTCAGTGGATTCCATTCATTTGCTGGAAGATATCGAAAAGTGGTGTGCGTCTGCCGGGAAGACGGTCCGGGTCCTGCTTGAACTCCATCTCGGAGCAGAGGAGACGAAACACGGACTTACAGAAGAAGAGATATTGTCAATATTGGATTCAGTATCAATGTATCCGCATGTTTCATTCTGCGGCCTGATGGGGATGGCAACCAATACGGATGATGAGGCTGTGGTGAGAGCTGACTTTATGCGTATCGCAGCATTGAAAAATAAAATCAATTCCCCGCATCCGGAACTGTCGGAATTCAAGGAACTTTCCATCGGGATGTCCGAGGATTACAAGATTGCGATAGAATGTGGCGCCACAATGGTCAGAATCGGTTCTGACATATTCGGCCCGAGAGAATATTGATGCCTTGAAGAGGCAGATTGTTGCAGCCGTTATGGAGATGACGTCAAGTTACTCCGTGGCGGCTGCTTTTTTGTACTCTGAGATTCTCAGACCGGTGAGTTTCTTGAAATCTTTAGAAAAATTGCTGGCGTCATTGTAGCCTACAATCTCTCTGACCTCGTCAATGTTCATTTCCGGATGTTTCTCCAATATATTGCAGGCCTCTTTAAGCCTCAATTGGTTTCTCCATGACCTGAAATCCATGCCGAACTCCTTTTTCATAAACCATCTGAGAGTTGGGATGTCTGTATTAAGCTCCTGAATGATAGTGCTATATGGAATATCCTTGCGGAGATACAACTTGTTTTCAGTCCAAGCCGAAATCTCGTGACGGAGTGCCTCAATGCTGACAGATGAAGGAAGAGAATATGACGATTGCGGTGGATTCATGGTCTCTTGCTCTTTTGTAATCTTTGTCTGCTCAATAGCAGGCAGGATATAGGCTGTCTTCCTGATATAATGCACGAACAAACCTGTTACGGTCGAATAGCAGACTATATAGCATGGCACAAATATCAAATAACCTATGATGTCTGTGAATATAGTTATGAAAGCTGAGATGCCGACAACCAGCATCAGGTCGAAGCATATTCGTATCCTCCTCAGTCTCATATTATTATTGTCAGCATAATATGAATCGGCATCACGTACTGTAACATTATAGGCAAAAATAAAAGTTGTCGAATATAATACCATCTGCTCGAAATATATCGCTGCGAATATCCAAAATGCCCACTGGTAATATTTCGGAAAGAAAAAGTATAAAATGACCATTGAGGCTACTATTGCTGTGATTACAGCAAGATTAGTGAGCAGATATTTCCATCTGATGTAGTCCGGCCGAATCAGAACTGTCATTGTGGCTGAAAGTAAAAAGGCCTGGTATAATGATATTATCAATGTTACGAAAGACTCAATCTCAGGATGATATCCTTTTATGAAACATAATATGTTCATGATACCAAGTGACGAAAATGCAATGATCAAGAGAACTTGAGCCATTCTGACTTTTCTGAATCTTGGCGTTTTGGGAAGTTTGTTGGTGGCTAAAATGACTGACAGCAGTATCAGAACTACTGCTGAGATCATCATCAATATTTTATATGTGGACTCCATTATTCTTCGGTTATATGTTTATATTGTAAATATACGCGTTAAATTCTTTATTCTAACCATCAAATCATTGTTTTTTTAACTTTTCTGTTTATATTTGCAGAATCAATAGCGGAAACATCCGTTTCCCGTTTTATTTCAAGTTACCCTGTCAAATACGAGTTTTGATTAATTGCATCATGGTATTTTGATTTTGGGGTAAAAACCAGAATAGTTATCACTGTACTCGCACAGTACAAAAACACATTTATACATATATGACACACACTCTGTTAGAGTTGACTAAGATGTCAGAAGAACAGCTTAGGTCATTGGGTGAAGAACTCCATATCAAAAAGGCCAATGAGATGGACCTCAGTGATTTGAGTATGTCAATTCTGGATGAAGAAGCCAAGATTGCTTCAAAGATTCCGGATCCGGAACCGCCGAAAAGAAAAAGAGGACGTCCTCGTAAAAATGAAGCGGGCCAGTCTGACGAAGCCGGAAATCAGAAAAAGCCGGCAAGAAATGCTAAAACCGTCGAGAGGCCGGTGAAGGTCAATGATAAAAAGGCTCCAGTTAAAGCTGAAGGAGCCGACAAACAGCCTGATCTGTTCAGTATAGAAGATGATAAGTCTGTATTGGTACCGGAAAAATCGGCAGCTGTAGCACAGGAACAGCCGGCTCCCAAGAAACGTGGCCGTAAACCAAAACAGGCAGTTACTACAGAACAGCCTGTTGCTGAGGTAAATAAAGTCCCAGCCCAGCCGAAGACCGAAAATGTGAAGGCCCAGCAGGAAGAGAATACGCAGAAAACTTCAGTCAAGCCGGCACACGTACAGACAGCTGCACCACAGGCAACTGCACCACAGCCTCAGCATCCGAAAGAGGAAATCAAATATGCTGACCGGCACACTATCGTCTTGCCTCCTCTTCCTCCGAAAATCAAGAAGAACAAGCAGGGGAACAACAATAACGGCGGTACGCAGAACAGCAATCAGAATAACGGTCAGAGCAATAATCAGGCTGCCGGAAACAGGCCGGCAAATGCTCAGGCACAGGTCAATGCCAATCAGCAGAACCCTCAGTCTCAGCAGCAGAGGCCTGCACCAAAGCCAAAGATTGAATTCGAAGGAACTGTACGCGCGACAGGCGTATTGGAAATCATGCCTGACGGATACGGCTTCCTGCGTTCATCTGACTACAATTATCTGAACTCTCCTGACGATATCTATGTATCACAGAACCAGATAAAGAACAACGCCCTCAAGAACGGCGATACCGTAACCGGAGAAATCCGTCCTCCTAAAGAGGGTGACAAGTATTTCCCTCTCGTCAAGATTGACTTCATCAACGGACGTACTCCTGAGTTCATCAGAGACCGTATTCCGTTTGATTTCCTTACTCCGCTTTTCCCGGATGAGAAATTCAATCTTCTCGGACATGGTCATGAGCACGACCTTTCCTGCAGGATTGTGGATATGTTTACGCCTATCGGAAAGGGCCAGCGCGGACTCATCGTGGCTCAGCCTAAGACCGGTAAGACAGTCCTGCTGAAGTCTATTGCCAATGCTATTGCGGATAACCATCCGGAGGTATATGAAATTGTTCTCCTGATAGATGAGCGTCCTGAGGAGGTTACCGACATGAGCAGAAGCGTGAAGGCTGAAGTGGTTGCTTCCACCTTTGACGAGCCTGCCGAAAGACATGTAAAGGTTGCCAATATGGTACTTGAGAAGGCACGCAGACTTGTAGAGTGCGGTCATGATGTCGTTATTCTGCTTGACTCCATTACACGTCTTGCAAGGGCGTACAACACTGTCCAGCCTGCATCAGGAAAGGTTCTCACCGGTGGTGTGGATGCAAATGCCCTCCAGAAGCCTAAGAGATTCTTTGGAGCGGCCCGCAATATTGAGGGCGGAGGATCATTGACAATTCTCGCAACTGCATTGACTGATACCGGTTCCAAGATGGACGACGTCATCTTCGAGGAATTCAAGGGTACAGGCAATATGGAGCTGCAGCTTGACAGGACACTTGCGAACAGAAGAATTTTCCCTGCTGTCAATGTCATTCTTTCAAGTACGCGTAGAGATGACCTTCTCTATAGCCCTGAGCAGGCGCAGCGTATATGGATTTTGCGTAAACTCCTTGCTGAGATGAATCCTACCGAGGCCATGAACTTCATGATTCAGATTATGGACCAGTACCAGACTAATGATGAACTTCTTGACAACATGAACAAGGTTTCACCTAAGGATGCCAAGAGTTACGATTACTAGTAATTTGCAATCACTATAACAAATCGCCCGGCTACAAAATCAGTAGCCGGGCGATTTTAATACTATTCTAATCAGATAACTCAATATCTGTCCCAGTAGCTTGTGCTCTTCTTGAATTTGAGAAGGTCAGCAAGTGCAGCCGCATTGGCGGCGATTCTGAAACTCCAGGACTGCCATGTTCCTGTAGGCACCCAAGAAACGGAGATGTTGAAGCAGTGGAGGTCGTAGGTGGCACTCAACTGCGTGGTGGTCATCTTCATGGCCATAAGGTCGAAACCTGTTGTAGCATTGAGAGACATCTTAGGCGTAAGCTTGACATTTCCTGAAAGTCCCAGCGTCTGGGTAAATCTGTTGTTCGTGATGAGCTGCCCATTCGTATATTGATATGACTTGCTGTATGAGAATGAGTAGTTTATATTTACTGACCACGGGACATTAGGATTTGTGTAATATAGCCATCCTCCAGGTATATATTCACCGGTTATAGGATGATAATATATTCTTCTGTAATAGTCTGCGCTGGAGATGTTCTCTCCTCCGCCTCCACCCATGTTGTTTCCTGTTTTGGATCCGTCGTTGCCGTTTATGGCGCCTTTTCCAGACAACGAGTAAGACAATGACGCACTGGCATTGGTAAGTCTCAGAGGCTTGTTCCATCCTTGTGTCTGGACATTGAACTTATTGATTTTGCGACCGCGTTCGTCTATGGCGTAAGGATCGAAATTGACATTGGCGCTGATGCCGACCTTTTCGAATACGGAGGTTGACATCGTGATGCCGATGTTGTTCATTTTCAATGAATCGGCGAGGAAGTTGTATCCGGTGCTGAGGTTCAGCTGGTCTATCAGCTTGACTTTCTTGACTCCGGCTCCTGTCGTATCACGCAGATCACGGACTTTGGCCTCCAAGTTGTTTCCGATAGACAGACTCATCGTTGCGGATTTGCCCTTTCCTGGAGGGGAGTAGAGCTGTCCGCTGTAGATGTTGTAGTCGTATGTCTTTTCTACACCGAGTGTGTCCTTATATACCATTGTCCTATAACCGTTTGCATAGGTTCCCTTCTCCGGGGAGAATGAGAAGGACAATGATGGTGACACCACATGTCTGATAGCCTGTATCTTGTGCGCCTTGCCGAAATTGAACATACCGTACAGTCTGGTACTCATGGATAGGCTTCCGGAGTAGTTCTGGCTGATTCCGAATGCGCTGAACTGTCCTGCGTCGTGGGCTTCCACCCTGTTGGTTTCAGGATTGAATTCGTAGTCGGTCTTGCGGAAGAACCAGTTCTGTCCGTAACTTACGCTCGGCGTGAAGTTCAGGTACTTTGCCAATGTGAAGTTCGGAAGACCGATCTGGAAGTTGTGTGTCATACCATTCTGGAACTTGTCCATGAATCCGTCTTTCATGAATTCAGAGGACTTGAAGCTGATTTTGTTCTGCAACGTGGTATTGTAACCGAGGGAGAACTTCTCGTAGAATCTCTCTTTTCCGATTCTGTTCTTCCTCTTGAAAGGGTAGAATCGGGTTACGGAGAATGTCAGGTTCGGCAACGTGAATGTATATGAACTGTCCCGTGAATTCTGGTTATGCAGGGCATTGACGGAAAGGTTGAACTTGCCGTTCCAGTTCTTCGAGTATGAAATGGATGATGATGCCTGGTTCTGCAGAGCCTCCGTTATAGATGTGGAGTTGTATCTGTTGTTGGAAGGGCTGGAAAAGTTCACCGACGCACTGAATGTGGTTCCGGGATGAGCTTTGGAGTCCTGTGTATGTGACCATTTGAGACCGAAGTTCCTTGTCTGGAAGAAATCGGTGCTTCCCCTTTCTCCTGTCTGGTCATTGGATATGTTCAGGGAGAAGTTTCCGTTGAACTTGTAATTGACTTTATATCTGGAATTTACGTCGATGGCCCATGAACCGAGAGTATAGATGTCTCCTGTTATTGACAGGTCCAGATACTTTCCGAAGACAAAGTACATTCCCAGATCTCTCAGATAGAAACCTCTTGAGTTCTCCTCTCCGAAGGTCGGCATGAGAAGTCCGGTCGCACGGTCCGGACGCTTAGGAATGAATCCGAATGGCAGTCCGATTGGCAGGGGGACATCCTCAATGACAGGGTATGCAGGCCCGAACACCGTTTTCTGTGACGGCTTCGTAATGACCTTGGCAGCAGTAAGATGCAGGTAATAGTGGGGATGCTCGAGGTCGCAGACAGTATATTGGCCTTTTGTAATGTTGATGGATCTGTCAGGCAGCATCTTGATGTTCTTTCCGTGCAGCAAACCGTCTTCCTGCTGGGTTATCATGTTGGTAATCCGGGCCTTGCGGGAATTGAAGTTGTATCTCACCTCTTCCATGGAGTACTCGGAGCCGCCTTCTTTCATCTTAGGCTGGCCTTTGACTTCCCCCGTCAACGTGTCAAGTGTTCCCTTGGCATAGACGGTTCCAGTCTTCATGTCATATTCCATGTAGTCTGCGGAAAGTTCCATGTTGCCGTACTTCACTGTCACGTCCCCATAGTAATATATCTTCCTCTGGCCATCTGAGAATACTTCCACTACGGAGTCCTTCGCCGTGGAGAAAGCCGGTCTTTCCAGCGAACTCTTCTTCATCATCGCTGCAGAATCTATGCTGAAGAGGGAATCTGCTATGTGAATCGAATCCAGCACCGCTCTCATTGAGTCGGTTATCGGCGGTACGCTGTCTTTATTGTAGGCGACTGCCTGGCTGAATGTCATTTTAGGTGGACGGCGACGTCCCTTGCCGTCTTGCGAGACGCCAGGTAAGGTCGCTGAAATGAACAAGGCAATGAGTCCGGCCCAGAGCCAGACCTTGCTGCGTATATGTTTACGACTGTTATCCGAAGGTATCAACGTATATATTCTATGTCTAAGAGTCTCCAATTATATTCCAAATAGCCGAACTAAGGGTATAAGAATCCGTTTTTCGACAAATTTTCTTATTTTTGCAAAATACAAATATAAGACCATTTTGAAAAATAAGCAAACACATAAGATCCTGCTGATGGCTGTAGCCGCATTAATGCTGTCATTGGCAGGGAATATTTCCCTCAATGCGGCCCAAGACGGGCGCCTGGGGCTCAGGACAGTCTGCATTGATGCCGGCCATGGCGGTACTGATCCCGGTTGCGTCAGCAAGGACAAGAAAACTTACGAGAGCAAAATTGCGCTGGATGTCGCAAAACGTCTTTCCGATAAGATTAAGGCCGGCTTCCCGGATGTGAAGGTGGTCATGACACGCTCCACTGACACGTTCATCACTCTTGCGGGACGAGCCGATGTGGCCAACAAGAACAATGCGGATTTGTTCATTTCCATTCATGTGAACACCGCATCTTCTTCTGCAGCAAACGGTTATTCAATCCATGTCCTAGGCCAGTCATCCAACAAGAACAGGGATTTGTTTGCCTATAATATGGACGTTTGCAAGCGTGAGAACTCCGTAATCATGATGGAGGATGACTATACGACCAAATATCAGGGCTTCGATCCGTCTGACCCGGAGTCATTCATTTTCTTCAATCTCATGCAGAATGCCCATTTGGAACAGAGTCTGCGTTTCGCTGAGGATGTGGAGAAAGCCATGTCTGCGGGACCGATGCGGACCAGCCGCGGAATATGGCAGGACCCGTTTTTTGTCCTCTGGAAGACTGCAATGCCTGCTGCATTGATAGAAATCGGCTTCATGTCCAATGCTACTGACCTTGCATCCATGCGGACCGAAAGCGGACGAGAGAAAATCGCCCAGGACATCTATGTCGCTTTCAGCGTGTTCAAAAAAAGATATGACAGCAGTGTCAATGTCAAAGTTGGCGCTGCGCCTGCTTCCGCCAAGCCTGCTGTCGCCGAAACTGCCGGGAAAAACACTCATGCTGCTGTCAATGCAAGTCAGGTGAAAGCCGTTTACGGGACTCAGGTCCTTGCTTCCGGAAAACTCATGAAAGACAACGACCCGTTTTTCAAAGGCTACAAAGTCACCAGGGTCAAGTCGGGTAATATATATAAATATATAATAGGTGTATCCGATACTCCGGACGGGGCAAGAACGCAGTTCGCCAAAATAAAGAAACTCTACCCTGGCTCGTTTATTGTGGCGGTAAAGGATGAAACAGTAACAATCTTGAAGTGAAATCAGTATGACAATCAGTCGAGAAACACGGATCGGAATATTTGTAATCTCAGTCCTCACGGCAGCATTTTTTGCGATAAACTATCTCAGAGGGGAGGACATTTTCGGCAGGGAGATAGAAATATGTTCGCATTATGCCAATATCGAGGGCCTTGTTCCTTCCAATCCTGTATATGTGAAGGGATATAAAGCGGGCACAGTGACTGTGGTCAAGTATAATCCGGAGACGGAGATGTTCGATGTTACATGTTCCGTGACCAAGAAGATAGCTATCCCTGTAGATACCAAGATGACAATCTACAGTGTGGACCTCATGGGCGGAAAAGGAATCAGGCTGGACTTGGGTACATCATCCGAGATTGCCGGAAACGGTACTGAACTGGCTCCTTCCTATGCCCCTGATATGGTAAGTTCACTTACCAACCTTATCGGACCGCTCATTGTCAAGGCATCTGCCGCATTGGACAGCTTGAGTGCTGCAAGCGGTGCCATTGACAGAGTACTTGGAGGGGTCGATGAACATACAGTGAAGTCGGCTATGGGACATGTCGAGAGAACATTGGCAAATACCGAGCGGCTTACAGGAGCGCTGGCAGACAAGTCCGGGGATTTGGACGAACTCGTTATGAACCTTAAGTCCATATCCGAACGCCTCAATTCCGTAATGGAAAAGGCTGATACGGCAATGACAGGGGTGAAGGCTGCCGCGGACCAGATAGGGGAGGCTGAGATTGCAGGGCTCATCAATTCTCTGAAGACCCTTACGGACAATCTCAATTCTCCTGACGGTACTTTCGGAAAACTTACAAACGACAGTTCTTTGTATGAGTCGCTTGAAGAAGTCTTGGGCAGCATTGACAGTCTTGTTAAGAAAATAGAGGAAAATCCTAAAAAATATATACGTATCAGGTTGCTATAAAAACTTAAGGTCTCTTAAACGATGTATTGGGCTGGTATTGAGCAACTGAGAGCTGTTGAAAGAGTGATTTTTAAATTTGAATAATTATAAACAGATACGTGCGGTTGATGCATCTTGAATGCCGATATTAACA
>ERZ1026852.992-NODE-992-length-16124-cov-6.996888_pt1 | contig 16124 bp, 9 predicted proteins | sample MGYA00380156_ERZ1026852 | MGnify/ENA primary metagenome ERZ1026852 (study PRJEB33269, sample SAMEA4719792) | human gut metagenome | biome: human-associated habitat; feature: organic feature; material: feces | place: Cameroon | collected 2013-10 ...
TTTCAGGTCATTTTTCAACCCGGTTTTCCTTGACCCACATCATCAATATTGATTTTCAGGGCAATTTTCAACCCGGTTTTCCTTGACCTACATCATCAATATTGATTTTCAGGGCAATTTCCCAATACAAGCATATCTTTCTCTGCCCTTCTCCGCCCTTCTCATCTTACTGATATGCCCTTTCAGTTCACATTCCCAATACAAACGTGCCGATTCTCATCCTTCTTCAGAAAAAGGCTCAGGAAGAATATTCCCAAGCCTTTTCCTGTATCAACAAGTCAGTGACTGCCGGAATGTTTTATCTCCAGGCTCCGGTCACATCCAAGTGATGATCTTTATTCATTTGCAGCCTTCTTCTTACCAAGCTTTGTCTTCATGAAATACCACAGTGGACCTGTGATACATACTGATGAATAAGCACCTATTACGATACCAGCCATAAGAGTAAGGGCAAATTCCTTAATTGAAGCAACACCCATGATATAAAGCACAAATACCATTACAAATGTTGTAAGGGATGTGTATATGGATCTTGTAAATGTCTGGTTGATAGAAGTATTTACAATCTCCTTATAGCTGTACTGCTTTGTACCCATAAGTGAAATATTCTCTCTTATACGGTCGAATATGATGATGGTTGCATTTATTGAGTAACCTACTATTGTAAGCATACATGCGATACATGTGTTACCAACTGAAAGTCTCAGAAGGATATATACCACGAATACCATTGCAACATCGTGGATAAGTGCCATAACCGCACTGGCGCCGAACTTAACATCCTTAAATCTTATAGCAATGTAGATGAGCATAAGGATTGTTGCAAGAACAACTGACATGATAGCGTTCTTGGTCATGGCACCACTGACAGAACCACTGATGTTATCTGCCTGCTTGATAGTACCATTTACACCGGCAAGGGCTTTCTCAACCTTAGGCATCTGTGAATCATTGCCATTGTCTGTAAGCTCAACCGTCTTGAACACGATCTCATTTGTACCTGCTACTGTCTGTACTGAAATATCAGCCTCGCTTATTCCTGCTGCCTCTGCAATTACAGGAACGATGGTGTGCTCTGCCTCTGAAAGAGTATAGCTCTTGTCAAACTCTGCTGTGATACTTGTACCACCTGCGAAGTCTGTGCTAAGGTTAAGGGCACTTCCCTTAGTCTTTGCAAATACAGGCATCATGCAGAAGCCTGCAATAATAATAACCAAAGATATAATTCCGCAGAACTTGCCGGCCTTAACATAATTGGTCTTTCCTGCCTGCTTCGCCTTACCGAACAGCTTAGGATTGTCTAAGCCGAGAGCAATAAGGGCATTAAGAAGATACTGTGTAACCACAAGGGCTGTGATTACCGAAAGTATGATACCTATTGCAAGAGTCTTGGCAAATCCCTTGATAGTACCTGTACCGAATATAAGAAGTACAACTGCCGCAATAAGTGTTGTTACGTTACCATCTATAATAGCTGAAAGAGCCTTATGGAAGCCCTTGTCTACTGCCTGCTTAACTGTTGCACCTGCCCCAAGCTCCTCCTTTATTCGGGTAAAGATTACGACATTCGCGTCAACCGCCATACCTATTGAAAGTATGATACCCGCAATACCCGGAAGGGTAAGAGTTATATTAAAGTAGTTAAGTGTAAGCATTACAAGTAATGTATAAAGTACAAGTGCCAGTGAAGCAACAACTCCAGGAAGTCTGTATATTACTATCATAATGATGAATACAAGGAATATACCGATTATACCTGCCTTGACAGATGTTGCTATAGCATCTGTACCAAGTGTAGCACCTACTATATTTGAACGAACCTGCTTAAGTGTAAGCGGAAGTGCACCGATACGGATAGTTGTGGCAAGGCTCTCAGCCTCATCATAAGATCCGATCTTGTTGATAACCGCATTTCCGTCAGTGATTGCTGACTGAACTGTAGGAGCACTTACAACCTCATTATCATAAACAATGTATACGACCTTTCCTACATTCGCACTTGTAACGTCGCCGAACTTCTTGGCTCCCTCTGATGTAAATGTAAGAGCAACCTCATTGTCACTACCTGTCTCTGTATCAACGATCTTTGCCTCAGCGCCCTTGATATCGTTTCCGTCAAGAGCTGCCTCATAATCCTTACCCTGTGACCACAGTTTGTAGTTGTCAGGATCAAGGAACTCAAGCTTACCTTCTACGCTTAACTTCTCAAGGATCTCCTCAGCATTTGTAACACCGGGGATCTCACAGGTGATATTACCGTTTCCCTCTTGATAAACTGAGTACTCATTTGAGTATGCGTCAATACGCTTCTCAAGCTTGAACTTGGTATCATCGACATCTGCATCAGAATATTTTTCATCCTGAATTTCGTAGGTAACACTCAGACCACCCTTAAGGTCAAGTCCAAGATTAATGTACTTGATAAGTCCCCTGTCACCTATACCGAAGAATCCGGTGAATACCGCCAGACCCAGCAACAGTATAAATGCAATTATCACAAGTACCGCATTACGCTTTGCTTTCTTCATCTTTGTTCTCCTTTATTCTTAATTATCTTCCTTCTCAGCCTCGTAGTCCGCCATGGCAGCCTTGATCATAATAGCACATTCGATACGCTTCTTCTGAAGCTCACATCCGATATCGTATGCGTCAAGGATATTTCCATGGAATTTGTATGAGTTGGCCGCACATCCGCCACTGCAGTAAAATCTTGCAAAGCAGTCCTTACACTTGTCCTTTGCATAGACATTACACAGCTTGAACTCATCAACGATCTCCTGCTTCTTAATGCCCTCAAATACATTTCCAATGCAGAAATCGTCTTCACCTACGAACTGATGACACGGATAGAGATCCCCCCATGGCGTAACAGCCATATATTCCGTTCCCGAACCGCATCCTGAAAGTCTCTTGGCAACACAAGGACCGCCGGTAAGATCGATCATAAAGTGGAAGAAGTTGAATCCCCTGCCCTCTTTATTTCTCTTGATCATTTCCTTTGCAAGCATGTCATACTGCTCCTTAAGGAATGGGATATCCTCTTCCTTTATCGCATACGGCTCATCCGGAAGTGATACCACCGGCTCAATGGATATCTGATCAAATCCAAGATCCGCCATATGAAGCACATCCTTAGCGAAGTCCAGATTATTATGAGTGTATGTACCTCTCACATAATAACTTCTGTTTCCACGCTTCTTGGCAAATTCCTGAAACTTAGGAAGCAATATATCATAGCTTCCCTTACCGTTTCTGGTAGGTCTCATGTAATCATGTACCTCTTTTCTTCCATCGATACTTAAGACTACATTTGCCATTTCTTTATTTGCAAATTCCATTATCTCGTCATTTAAAAGTATTCCGTTGGTAGTAAGTGTGAAACGGAACTTCTTGTCGTATTTCTCTTCAAGGCTTCTGCCGTACTCAACGGTCTTCTTCACCACGTCCCAGTTCATGAGAGGCTCACCTCCGAAGAAGTCCACCTCGAGATTTCTTCTGAAACCTGAATTGGCAACCAGGAAATCAAGAGATTTCTTTGCTACCTCAAGGGACATGAGTGCCCTGTCTCCATGATATTCGCCCTCACCTGCGAAGCAGTATCTGCAGGCAAGATTACAGTCATGGGCTATATGAAGGCACAATGCCTTTACAACTGTCTTTCTCTTCTTAAAATCTATAATATAATCTTTGTATTCATCAGGGGCAAATAATGTGCCGTCTTCCACAAGACCTGTAACCTCATCATAAGCCTCACTTGCCTCAGCTCTGTCGTAGTTGCTTAACTTGTCAAGCACCTCTTCCTTAGTATGTCCCTCGTACTCTGCGATGATATCATACACAAGGTCGTCCACTACATGTACAGAACCACTGCATACATCAAGTACTATATTATAACCATTATTTTTGTACTGATGAACCAATATTGTTCTCCTTAATCGTTTTTTATCCCATACACGCCAAAAAGGACTGTCATCAGACGGTCCCCTTTAGCTGTACCTGGTCAGTCTTATTAGTATAATTACTTGTTCTCAACATTCTCACAGCTCTGGTTTCCAACTGTGCATGATGTCTTACAAGCTGACTGGCATGATGTCTGGCATTCGCCACATCCGCCCTTAACCATTGTATTCTTCATTGTCTTATTTGTGAGTGTCTTTATTCTCTGCATGAGTATACCTCTCCTTTTTAATTCATATTGTTTGTATTCTAACACATACTTTATGAAAGTAAAAGTGTTTTTTTATCATGTATCAAATATTATAGCCGTCTTCCCTGATATTTGGCTTTCTTCAGCCCGGCATGTGTCATTCGGTTTTCTTCAACCCAGCATGCCACCCAGAGTTCCTCCCGCCATGCAAAGCAGCAGGGATGTAATGCCGTTTACCGAAAACAGACTCACTCCTCCGTGATTTGCAATTGATACGATAATTATAATGCAGGCATATATCGTACCTATTATCAGCCCCCACAGGAACTTCCTCTCCTTTATGAGCTTTCCTCCGGTGATGCCCCCTGCAAATGCTGACAGCACATATATAAGTATGACAAACAGATCAATGATCCCGGATGAGCAGTTAAACTTATACACGACAAATGCCGATATAAGTAACAGCAGCAGGCTGGCGGCCAGTGCCACACCACAGGATATCATTATATACGAGACCTTCTTCACGATCACCAATTCCTTTCTATTCCATATATCCGGAAGGGAACATTGTTAATTAAGTATATGCGGCATCCCCGGTGTTCATGATATGTCAGATCTTTTTTATTATATATCTGTACTCTGTGCCCTGTTGTGTCTTTCTGTTGTGTTTTTCTGTTATCTGTATATATTTCCGGGAAGTCCCGTCTTAAAACAGTTCCAGTATCTCCTGAATGTTGTAACAGGTCTTGTCGGTTCTCTCATTTGTTGTATCGTTTGGCTTTATAAGGTCAACCACCATAACTGTGCAGAGTCCGGCGTCACTGGCAGAGATAACACCATTTACAGAGTCCTCCACTGCCACTGCCCTGTCAGGAGACACCTTAAGCTTCTCACATGCCTTAAGGTAAATGTCCGGGTGAGGCTTACCCTTCTCTATCTCGTCACCACACACAGTCTCGTCAAAGAAGTCGATGAGTCCTGTTCTGGTAAGCCTGTCCACCGCCTTCTGTCTGTCGGTAGATGTGGCAAGTGCCATTTTCACTCCACGCCTCTTAAGCTCAGTGAGAGTTGATACCACATTCGACTTAAGGTCTATGCCATGCTCATCTATATATTCCTGGAACATATCCATGGTCTTCTTCCTGAATGGGATATAGTCGAAATCCTCTCCAAGATATTCCTTCACCACCAGGGCATTTGTGGCTCTTGTTCCACCTGCAAGCCTGTCGCATACCACCTTCATCTGCTGGGCGGTAAGTCCCTCGCTCATTCCATTCATGGTCCAGCACTGTCTGTACACCTTCTCTGTATCGGTCAGTACACCATCCATATCAAAAACCACCGCATTATATGGGGGATTCATATTGTTCACTGTCTTTTTCCTCCTTTACTTAACATCAGCCCATTTGAAATTTCCCGAAGGCAAAGGGCTGGCACTGCGTGTCATGTTTATATGAAAACTTGCCACGATCATCATATATTAAAACGGGCATACAAAGAATAAATCTTATCCCCCATATGCCCGTTTCATCATTTTATATTATATCCGAAAATCCATCAATCATCATCTGTGGATTTCCTCATTTTGTAAGTTCCGCATTTCTTATCTATGCAGCCTGCTTGTTGTTCTTTCTTCTCATTATAAGGAAGATTATTATTCCAAGGAGAAGGAGAACTGCAACTCCGACGATCACCCATACCACTACAGATACCTTCTTTGCAAGAGTAAATGTAAATACGCTGGTGATATTTCCCTCTTCATCTGCTGCAAATGTTGCACTTACGTTTCCTGCTGCGTCCTCTGCTGTAACATATAATTTGTATGTATCGTATTTGTCAACCTTGTACTCATATACATTATCTGCATAATCCGCTGCCGGGATCTCTGTATCGTTTATCTTAATGGATGTGATCTTATCACTTGGATCCTTAAGGCTTATCTTAAGTGTGAACGGATCGTTTAACTTCTGATTATCCTCCACTGAAGTAATTATCTCAGGAAGAGTACCATCATAAACGAACTCAAATTCATCTGTTGTAACATTGCCAAGAGCATCTGTTACTGTAAGTGTGATCTTATGCTTTCCATCCTTAAGATCTGTGAAGTCTACAAGATCAACGCCATCAAGCTTGGCCTCAGGTGTAAATGGCGATGTATCGTCAACACCCCATAAACCATCATAGCCCTTATCTCTTATTGCATCAAAGTCTGCCTTGTTAAGAACAATCTCTCCGTTGTTTTCCTTCTTCTTGAAGCCTGCCAGAGCGTCTGTATCCTTTATAACAGGTGCAGTATTATCAACTGTAAATGTAATGGTCTGCTCCTCTGATACATTTCCTGCTGCATCCTTTGCTCCGATAGTTACAACATATACTCCATCCTCGGCAAAGTCGATAACCTGACCTGTAATTCCCTTATAGGTCTTAGCCGGCTCATTTGCACCATTCTTCTTAACAGAAACAGTAACCTCGTCGCCTGTATAGAAGGTCTCTTTTACTCCGATAGTAAGCTTAACTTTTTCAGGATTCTGAACATTACCTACTGAACCGTAATTTTCAACAGGCTCTGTAGTGTCGTTCTTTGTTGCCTTAATGGTAAGCTCAGGAGCAACCTTATCTATCTTGAAATTTCTTGTAACTGTATTTGCAACATTTCCTGAAGCGTCCTTGCCTGAGAAGGTAATGCTGTAATCACCATCCTCGGTAAATCTGTATCCTGCCGTGTGAGGATTACCGCTGGTGAAGCTTCCGTAATTAAGTGTTGCTACTGTTGTTGCGGCACTGCCGTCAACCTTTTTTGTAATAGTAACTGTTGCCTCAGGGCTCTTGCCATTCACAACACCAAATGCCTCATTCATTGTAAATGTTGCATTCACGTCTGTATTCTGCATATCGTTCATTCCTGAGATTGAAAGCACAGGAGCAGTCTTATCAATTACAAATGTAACAGGCTCTGACTGTGACTTGTTTCCTGCCTTATCGTATGCAACAAGATATACAGTGTAATTTCCTTCTGCGTCAAACGGTATTGAACCTGTTGCACCTGTGCCTGACCATGCTGTCTCTGACATATCCTGGTCATATTCAACATTTCCCGAAGGACCTCTTCTTGTTACATGAGCCACAATCTTGTCACCCATGATGTTATCTGAAAGAGTATATCCTATTGATGTTCCTCTTGTATTTGTCTCGGCAGGTGCTGTAAGTCTTATAACAGGAGCTGTAACATCATATACATACTTTGTATATCTGCTTGTATTATTGCCAAATGCGTCAGTGATCTTTATCTGGAGGTTATACATACCCTCTCTGTTGATTCTGTAATTCTTTGTTCCGCTGGCAGCACTTAAATCAGTGTCCTTATTGAGATAGCTCACATCTGCAGCATGCTCTGTTGCATTGTTGATTATCTGGATCTTATGATATGCACCGATCTCATTTCTGCTGTACTGATCCTTATATGTTACCTGGAAAGGTATCTCCTTGTTGGAATATACATAATCATTGTTCTGCGGCTTAACAGCCACTGACGGAGCAATATTATCAACATAGAACCAGTCAGTCTTCTTATATGCTTTGTTTCCTGCCTCGTCTGTCACACTCACTTCATAGTAATACTTGGTAGCACTCTTGTTTATAACATTATTTGTTGTTGAAGCAACTCCCTGGATACTCTCCTTGAAGCCTGCACCTGATCCGCTGTCCTCAAAGTATTTTCTTGATCCACTGCTTGCCAGTCTTAATTGTACAGTCTTCTCTGAACCACCCTGGACAACATAATGCTTGATGACCTTAACCTTGTTCTTATCATTTAAGTTCACACCATATGTATCATCTACGGTGATATCTGCCTTGCCTGATGTGATAAGCTTCTGTGAAGGTGTTCTTGTTATTGTGATATCAGGCTTTGAGTAATCGATCACAAAGCAGAATTCCTTGCTTGAGAAATTACCTGCCTTATCAGAAGCATATACCGTAAGAATGTACTCGCCCTCGCCATTTGTTCTCTGTACATGAAGATCTCTTGCCATATTGTATCTTCCATTTCCATCTACAGCGCCCTTTGATACATTCCAGTAACCAACCTTCTCTGAATTCTTCTTTAACTGGTAGTTAAAATGATCTATATCACAATTATCCTTTGCTGTTACATCTGTCTTCCTGATTGTTACATCTGAATTAAACCATGTACCTATATCGTTGGCAGTCATCTCCGGAAGTACAGTATCCCAGTAAACCCTTAAGATGTCATTAAGGGTTGTGGTATTGTTATCACTCTTGCCGTCACTCTTACCTGAAAGGTTATCGTTTAAATTGATATTTACAGAATACTCTACATTCTTAAGCACATCATCTGTAAGATCTATTGTTGCAACAGCCTGCTTACCGCCCTCTGTTGTTGTTGACTGGTTCTTAAAAGCCTGAGTCTTGGTACCGAGTATTTCATTTGTCTCAGCATTTACCAGTGTTACATCTATATTGCCAAGCTCCAGATTATCGAAGGCTTCAACCACAAGCTTAGGTGTTGCCTTCTGTCTGTAATATGAAACTCCGCTTATTGTTGTAGGATCACCCGTTCCGACACCGCCCTCAAGAGCATATCTTACTGTATTAGGTGCCTCTGTATCAAAGTAGATCTTAAGGCTCTTATTTGTACCTTCTGCAACAGTATCCTTGTTGGTGTACTTTGTTCCTGAGAAGTCGAAGCTGTATGTTCCGTCTGTTGAAGCGTCAGCCTTCTTCTCAATAACATATTTAACGGTAACCTTACGAAGTCCTGTAGATGGATCCTCAGGTCCTGCAGTAACACTGCAATCTTTATACTCAGCCGGTGTTCCCGGTGCGCCAAATGCTCCTGCAAGGTATGTTGAGTTGTTCTTTATATTATCCTCACTGACCTTGAATGCCTCGTATGTATATACAACCTCTACTCTGTCTGCTCCTGTATATATGAAGCTTGAACTGCTGTCTGAAGCAAGTGTGGTTCCATCTGCGATAACAGATATAGATGCCTTGCTGTAATCAGTAGCTACAGTAACCTTTATGGTCTTTTCTGAGATGTTGCCTGCCTTATCAAGGGCTGTAACCTTTACATTATATACGCCCGGTGTATCAAAACTGTAGGCATTATCTGTAAGTGTGACAGGAGTTCCATTAAGTGTCATCTCTACCTTTTCAATTCCACTGGCATCATCACTGGCAGACACTGTGATAGTCTCATTGTCACTTACATATATTGTATAGCTCTCGTCTGTATCAGTAATCTCTCTTCCAACAGTTGAGCTCCACCACCTGAGCACAGGCTTCTTAGAATCAATATTGAAATCCGCTGAAGCTTCGCCTGTAAGACCGACATCATTCTTAGCTTTGATCTTTATGTTGTATGCCCCATCCCCGCTTACAGGAAATGTGGCACTACCCTTTCCTGAGAGAGTGTTGTCTGTTGCGCTGTAGCTTACTCCGTTGACATTCGGAATACTGGTTACAACATTATTTCCCTGGGCGTCTGTTATCTCTATTGTTATATCTGCAAGATCGGAGTTAACCTCTGTTACATCATAGTCAAATGTAACTTCATTTCCGTATACAACACCTGCCGCCTGATAATCATCAAGGGTTCCGTAGGTCTTTCCGTTTATGCGGATATTCTTGATAGAAACATCCGGAGCAGTTCTGTCTACGAATATAAGATATCCGGCTGCGTCAAATGCATATGACTTGCCGCCCACCTCATCTTCAACGTACATTGTGAGATTACCTCTGCAGTCCTCTCCGTTCACAAGACTTGAAGGAACAGTGATCTTGGCTGTGCCATTCTCGAAATCAACCTGGTTGTTCTCGCTAAGCCTTCCGTTCAGATTAAATGTATAAACCAGCTTAAGAGGAACATCAACTCCATCAGCCTTCTCACTTGCCTTTACTGTTATCTGGAAGAACTCTGTATCTGCAAATCTATTGCCATAATTACTTGGAAGATCTGTGCGTCCTGCTGCCTCTATTGAAGTAACCTTTATCCCCTCGGCGTACTTAAGTGTTACGCTTGATGGATCAGACTCATTTCCGGCTTTATCAACTGATACAAATGAATATGTTCCGGTTGATGTGATAGCTGCCTCATAATAACCGCCCTCGCTGTTATAAGAAAGCTCTTCCGAAGCATCTCCGTTCTTCATATAGACCTTATCAACACCGGAATCGGCATCTCCGGCATATATGTGATATTTCACGGTCTTTCCCTCCTGCACAAGAAGGTAACCGCCCTTATCCTTTATGCCGTCGGTTGATACAAGCTCTTTACTGTCAATAGATGGTTTAACATCATCATATAGGAGTCTTATCATTCCCTTGAACACATATTTTTCGAGATCTGTACCCTTGTCTTCAAGAGTATAAACCTCTACAAATTCCTGCTTATTATCCTTATCAACCTTAACTGCAGGTAATGATGAGGCAGCAACAGGTCTCTTGGCCGCATCTGTATCTGTAGCAAGATTAACATATGTTGCACCGTCATTAACTCTTATGTAATAATTGCCATAGAACTCAAAGTCTGTAGCCTTACCGGTTGCCACCATAGCCTTCTTAAGCTGCTCTGTGATAACCGTACTGCCTGTTTCGCTCACCTGGATATTAGTATCAAATTCTGATTCAAGCTTGGAAATATCAATATTTTCCTGTGCATTTGCCGCATTTGTCCTGAATCTGTTGTCAAACACTGCCAGGGTAATAATCATAACTACCGCCATTGTCAGTGCTATCAGGCGATGTAGATTTGAAATTCTCTTCATATTCTCACCCCTCCTATACCACTTCATCTGTATGTACTACAATCACATCTACTATCATCTTTAACTTCGTATCTTTTCTTACATCAGTCCGCTCTCCATCCTCAAGCTCTGCTGTAAGTACATTGGTTTCGCCCTCATTCTCTTCATAATCCTCTGTAAGGATATCTGTGGCTCCTTCTTCGTAGCTTTCTGTAAGGACGTCAGTTGCTCCCTCTTCATAGCTTTCTGTAAGGACGTCAGGTGCTCCCTCTTCATAGCTATCTGTAAGAACATCGGTGGCTCCCTCTTCATAGCTCTCTGTAAGAACATCGGTGGCTCCCTCTTCATAGCTATCTGTAAGGACATCGGTGGCTCCCTCTTCGTAACCTTCTGTAAGGACATCGGTGGCTTCCTCATTGTAGTTCTCACCAAGCACATCAGTTGCCTCATCTTCTTCATATCTTACAGTGTTCACATTCTCTCTGACAGCATTTCTTACAGCCGCCTGATGCTTTGCGCTTGCACTGACGTGATCACCTCTGCTCTCCTGCTTACTGCCGTTGTCGGCCTGCTTCCCCGCAGAAGCGCTTACGGAACGAACCTCAATATGTTCCTTTTTGTCCTTGGATTTAATAGCCTCTTTCTTTGATGCTCCTCCACCCTGGACACTTTCATATCCTTTTTCACGAATCTCCTCGATCTGTTTTCTGGCTGTGGAACCTGTAACTATACCGATTGCCTTAGGTATATCAAGCTTCACAAATAATATAACCGCGACCACTGCACATATTACCGCAAGAGCAATGCCGCCATATAACATTATAGTGTATAAAGTTTCCATGACATCACTCCCTTTTTAATTTGCTATGATCTCTGCTATAACAGAATCATTTATCAACGAGTTCCACTGTGTATTACTCTTACTTCTGAGAGACTCTATCTTATTTCCTGCTTCGTATACTGCCTTGACAGCCTTCTCACCATCCCTGCCCTTCCATGTAGCAGGATTTGTACCATACTCCGACTTATACTTTGTACAGAGGAAATTAAGATGTGCCACATATACTGAAGCTGCATATCCGTCGCTTCCAAGGGTCTGTTCTGCCTTTGAATATACATCAGCCGCCTTTGAATCATTCCCTACCTTGGTATAAGCAGAAGCCTCCTTGTTGCTGTAGCTTGCATAGGCCTTCTTGTCAGAATCCTTTGCACTTCCGTCAATAATGGAGTCCTCTATAGCATAAATGTAATTCTCACACATTATAGCTTCATTTGTATAATCCTCAAGGACCTCATATGCATCTGCAAGAAATCTGTAATACTGACACAGGTAATATTTCTTATTAACCTCATCAAACGCCTTTGGATTATCATTCAGCTCATTTATTGCTCCGTCAATGTTCTCTCCGGCGTCACCTGCAAGCATCTGGATAACTTTATTCGCCAGTTCGGTGTTATCTGTCATGTTATCTACATATATAGAAGCTATATTATAGTAGTTAATATACCTGTTCTTGTTGCCTCTATCCACCTGATTATAATTGTATTTCTCAAATGCAGCTATGCTGTCTGCCTCGTCATCATAGCTGGCATTGGTCTTAAGCTTGTTATCACAGATAGCCGCATAATAGCCTGCAACCTCCGCATCATCACCATCGGAGTTCTTAACCTCCTTGAAGTATGTTGATGCCGTCTTGTAATCCTCCAGATAATTATAATAGGTAAGAGCAAGCTCATATTTAACCTCATCATCAACGGCATCAATGTGACTAAGCACATACTTAGCTCCAAGCTCTGATCCTGCATTTTCATTCTCATCCTCAGTCGGCTTATAATAAATATTGTATTCATCCAGAAGACCAATGTATGCTTCAGACTTGGAATCATCAATATCAACCGCCTGCTTGTAGTAATCTATGGCCTCATTTACATCTGTTGTATTCGCAGCCTGTTTAATAAGATTGTCGTAATTCTTATATTTAAGTGCTCTCTTCTGGAGTCCACCCGTTACGGCAACACCTACAGAAACAAGAGATAATCCTGCGGTCACTGCAAATGCAATGATCTTCCTTTTCGCCTTTGCCTTATATGTATTGTCAAGTTCATTGTAATGGTCAAGGGCATATAAAAGCTCTGAACAGGACTGATATCTGTCATTAGGATTTGGCTGACAGCATTTTATTATGATCTGCTCAAGTCCTGATGATAAAGCCGGATTCCACTGTCTTATAGGCTTGATCTCATAAGGTGGCTCACATGGGTTCTTACCTGTAACCAGATGGTACAGTGTAGCACCCAGATTATATATATCCGTTCTTGCGTCTGTGTTGTAGATACCATGTCCCTGGGCATCACCGAACTGCTCCGGTGCAGCGTAACCTCTTGTTCCAAGAGCTGTTGTATCTGCGTTATTCTCTATTATATATTCCTTTGCAGTACCGAAATCTATGAGCTTTACCGAACCATCCGGCTTAAGCATTACATTGGAAGGCTTCATATCTCTGTAGATTATAGGCGGGTTCATGGAATGAAGGTAATCAAGGGCACTGGCAAGAGCACGCCCCCACTCAATAACATCTCTCTGGCTCTGGGCTCCCTCTGTCTTTAATACATCACTGAGAGGCTTTCCTTCTACAAAATCCATTATTACGTAGATGGTACCATTCTCATTAATAATATCCACTATTCGTGGAAGTACCGGATGATCTACGTTCTTTAATATATTTGCCTCTCTCTCAAGACCTTTAAGCAATGTCTCAGTGCTCTTGGAGCCGTCATTCTTTATCTCCTTTACCGCCCACTGTTTATTCAGACGGTTATCCATAGCAAGATAAACTATAGACATTCCGCCTTTACCAACCTGCTTCAGGATCTCGTATTTTCCGTCTAATACTGTTCCTAATTCTGTCATATTATCTCCCCGCTACACCCGTTTATATCTATGGTGTAGTTCTAATGCATAACACTGTAATATTATCAGTCTCTTTCCTGTACTTATCAAGCTCTGTAAGAAACTGGCAGCCCGTCGTCAGCGCATCATCATCCACATCTGCTGCAGGACCGATCCTCTCTATCATTTCCTCATTGCTTATCTTATGTCTGAAGCCGTCTGAGCACAACATATATACTGCATCTCCCACAACTTCCCCTTTTATAAAGTCAGGCTCAACAACCGGTGAAGCACCGATACACTGGAGAAGGACGCTTCTACGACTGTCCACCTCTGCCTGCTCAGGAGTCATTCTTCCGGCAGCGACCTCCCTGGCAACGAAGGTCTGATCATTTGTCAGCTGCCTGGCTTCCGTGCCGGTTATCTCATACGCCCGGCTGTCTCCCACATGTATGATATAGTAGCTATCCCTGAACATCAGCATCGCTGTAAGGGTTGTACCTATCATTATGCCGTTGTCCTCTCCGTAGGCTTTCAGGATCTCGTTTTCATTCACTGCAATACTATGCCACTGTTTCCTCATCAACTCTTCATCAAACGAATCATTGTCTATCATCTCAGCGAAGCTTTCCTGAAACCAGTCCGAGAAAGCACATATCACTTCCTTACTTGCCACCTCACCCTTGGCAAGTCCGCCCATGCCGTCACATATAACTGCAAATGCAGCCATACCATAAGGTGTATCCGCTATTTTTATTGCAAGGGAATCCTGATTAGTCTTTTTCCTTATGCCCACATCTGTATGGTAGGCAGCCTTATATCTCATATTTTCTCCTCCCGCATTCTTGAACATCAGCCTATTAAAATTTGTCTTTTGGGGATTGCTCCCCCCCTATTCATCCGGCAGCACAATTACAATATGCACCCGCGATGCACGGGTACCTCCTACGACAAAGGCCCGACTCCAAAAAATCTATCTGATAAAGAACACAAATTCTTCATCTCCAAGTTTCACCGTTACATTATTTGTAAGGAATCTCTCACCGCCGCGATCAAGCTCCTGATCATTTATAAATGTACCATTTGTGGAGTTATTATCCCTTATATAACACACTCCGTTTCTTCTGGATATTATGCAGTGAGCACGGCTTACTGCTGTATTGTCTCTTATTGTATAATCTGCATGGTTAGCAGACTTGCCAATCACAAATTCATCCTTATCAATATATATCTTCTCACCGGTTTTCTTTCTTACAAGATATGGAACAGGTCTCTCCGGCATTGATGGAATATCACTTACGGAGATCTCCTCTTCATTCATCTGAGGTCTCTTAGGAAGTCCCTCTGCATGAGGCATCTGTGGTTCCTGTGGCATTTCCGTAACCTGTGGTGGCTCCGGCATGGCCGGCATGGCCGGTGTCTGTGGTGCAACCGGCATCGATGGCATCGGTGGCACCGGTGCTTCTGATACAGGCGGCATATTTGATGCCACACCAGATGCAAATCCGTTGTTTCCCTGCATAAATCCACCAAATGGTGGGAAGCCGTTATTCTGCATAGGTGGCACATCAGGTGCCTTTGGTGCTTCCGGCATCGGCGGCATTTCAGGTGCCTTTGGTGCTTCCGGTATTGGTGGCATTTCAGGTACCTTTGGTGCTTCCGGCATCGGCGGCATTTCAGGTGCCTTTGGTGCTTCCGGTATTGGTGGCATTTCAGGTGCCTTTGGTGCTTCCGGCACCGATGGTACTTCAGGTGCCTTTGGTGCTTCCGGCACTGGTGGCACTTCAGGGCTCTTTGGTGTCGGTATATTTATCAGATCTTCAAGATCATCTGCTGATATTGTCTTCTGATCATCATCAAATTCCGGCATAGGTGGCATTTCAGGTGCCTTTGGTGCTTCCGGTATTGGTGGCATTTCAGGGACCTTTGGCGCTTCCGGTATTGGTGGCATTTCAGGTGCTTTTGGCGCTTCCGGCATTGATGGTTCTTCCGGTGCCTGGCCGAAGTTATTAAATCCCGGAGCAGGCTGTCCAAAATGACTGAAATCCGGCATTGGCGCCTGACCGAACTGTCCGAAGCCCGGCATTGGTGCCCGGCCAAAGCCCGGCTGTCCCTGTGGCATCGGTGCCGGCTGTCCAAAGTTTACCGGTCCATTCTGTACCGGTCTGTTCTGGTTCTGTGGCATTGGTGCCGGCTGACCGAACTGTCCGAAGCCCGGCATTGGTACCTGGCCGAAGCCCGGCTGTCCCTGTGGCATCGGTGCCGGCTGTCCAAAGTTTACCGGTCCATTCTGTACCGGTCTGTTCTGGTTCTGTGGCAT